>Ga0209717_1000522_pt1 | contig 46540 bp, 42 predicted proteins | sample AD_UKC048_MetaG_FD_184418 | JGI IMG/M metagenome (GOLD analysis project Ga0209717, IMG submission 184418) | Active sludge microbial communities of municipal wastewater-treating anaerobic digesters from USA - AD_UKC048_MetaG (SPAdes) (version 2) | ecosystem: Engineered > Bioreactor > Anaerobic >...
ACCTCTAACTGTCACCTTGAGAGCAGTCGAAGGATCCACTTCCATCTCTCCTTTTTAAATAAAAATTGTAAACGTACCTTAAACTTTTTAAATATTCATAAAGTTTAATTTGTATTTAAAACTTTTATTATATTTGTAAATAATTTTAAACGTAACGAAAACTAATGTCTTTTAAAACACCTGCAACTATTGTAAAAAGAGAAGACTACCTCAAGAGGGTTCTTCCTTTTATGGATAAGAACTTGATAAAGGTTTTTACGGGACAACGTCGTGTTGGTAAAAGCTATTTGTTGTTTCAGATTATGGATTATTTATTGGAGCGAGATCCTCAAGCAGCTATTGTTTATATCAACAAAGAGGACATTGCTTTTTCGGCAATACAAACAGCTCAAGATTTGCACGATTATGTTTTGCAACAAAAGTCGAATACTACCAAAACCTACGTTTTTATCGACGAGATTCAAGATATAGAAAATTTTGAAACAGCGCTGCGTTCTTTGTTGCTTCACGAAGATTTAGATTTGTATTGTACGGGCAGTAATGCCAAATTATTGTCGGGAGATATTGCTGGTTATTTGAGTGGGCGAGCCATCGAAATGGTGGTCTATAGTTTGTCCTATACCGAGTTTTTAGTTTTTCATTCTTTAAAAGATACTGACAAAACCTTGGAAATGTATTTCAAATACGGAGGACTTCCTTATTTGAAAAATTTGGTTTTGGAGGAGGCTGTTGTTTTCGAATATCTCAAAAATATTTACAACACCATTGTGTATCGGGATATTATCAATCGGTTTCCGATTCGGAATGTTTTGTTCTTAGAACAATTGGTTTTGTTTTTGGCCAGCAACATTGGCAGCCTTTTTTCGGCTAAAAAAATAAGTGATTTTTTGAAATCCCAGCACATCAATATGGCTTCTAATCAGGTGCAGACTTATAGCGACTATTTGGTCAATGCCTTTTTGATACACCGAGTCAGCCGGTACGATTTAATAGGAAAGCGAATTTTTGAAACAGGAGAAAAATATTATTTTGAGAATTTGGGTATTCGCAATGCTTTGTGGGGGTATCGTCTGGAAGACCGAGCTAAAATCATGGAGAATGTGGTCTATAACCATTTGCTATTTCGAGACTATCAGGTTCAAGTGGGTAATTTGGGCCCTTTAGAAATTGATTTTGTTGCCCAACGTACAGGCGAAAGGCTGTATGTACAAGTGGCATTATCCATCAACGAACCTCAAACGATGGAACGGGAATTTGGGAATTTAAAGAAAATTAACGATAATTTCCCCAAAGTAGTTGTGACCCTTGATGGGTTTCAAGGCAATACCCATGAAGGAATTCTGACTATTGACTTACGAAGCTTTCTTTTAAATTATTAATTTCAATGGCAGTGTTTCGATGTTTAAAGGTTTAAAATGGTTTAATCGGTTAATTCAGAAAAAAATGAATACTAATTTCAATGACGCCCCCTAGCCCCCTAAAGGGGGGACATGAGAGGTTAAACCCTTAAATAACTCTCAACTGTCACCCTGAGCGTAGTTGAAGGGCTAACCTCTAACTTCACCCCCTTAAAAGACAGTACTTTCAAAGCTGAAACCTTATATTTTCTTAAATGCCTTTCATGGTTTAAAAAAAGTTTACCATTTAAGGCCTATAAGTTCATTTAAGAAAAAAAATAAAATAACTTTGTGGCTTAGCGTATTTACTTTGTCCGTTCGGGGTCGATCGGGCGTGGTACTACTTGTTTCAACCGCTTAATTCATAACCTGCAAAAAAATTGATGAAAAAATACATTCATACGTTAGTAAAAAAACTCGGGTACAAAATTTCAAACATATCACAAAAGGAACAGGATTTAAAAAACCTGGTACTTGGTTTTGCAGTTCAAAATGACACCAATGATTTGGTTTTGCAGTCCGCTTCTTATTTAGTTGAAATCAAAAAACAGTTTCCAGAACTTACCCTTGAAAGTCACAAGGAGGGTGTTTTGGCTCGATTTAAGGGTTTGCAATTGTACATTGAAAGTTCTGAAGAGTTTTTTATTTTGAAGGAAGTTTTTATCGAGAAAGATTACAATCTCTTGTCCAATGCCCCTTTTGTTGTTTTTGATATCGGAATGAATATTGGTATCAGTTCTTTGTTTTTTGGATTGCAAAACAATGTGCAGCAAATTTATTCCTTTGAGCCAGTCGTGACGACCTACCATCAAGCCCTTTATAATTTAGCATTAAATGCTGCTATTTCTGATAAAATCGAAGCTTTCAATTTTGGTTTGGGTGGTTCAACCCGAACTGAGAAAGTGTTGTACAATTCGCAAGCCAAAGGCAATTGTGGTATAAGAAGGGAATTAAGTCTGGTTGTTGACCAAAAAGACGCCAGCGAAATTGAGATCCCTATCAAGAATGTCAGCGATATATTTCCTGATTTGTTTGCCCGACATCCTCACGAGAAAAAGGTGTTAAAAATAGATTGTGAAGGAGCCGAATATGAAATCCTGCAAAAATTGAATGCTAGTAACTTATTAGTTGACATCGATGTTTTGTTGATTGAATGGCATGACAAAGGGGCTACACTTTTGGAGGAGCTATTGGTTGCCCATAATTTCAGTGTCATTTCGAGGCATTTGACCTCTATCACCGGGATGATTTATGCTTTTAAAAATAGTACCCAAAAGGAGTAAGACTTATGCCCATGCCTAAAGTATCCATCATTGTTCCCTGCTACAATCAAGCTCACTACTTGGACGAATCCTTGCAGTCGATACTAGATCAAACTTATCCGAATTGGGAATGTATTATTGTCAATGATGGCAGTCCGGATGCGACTGAGGAAATTGCGCAAAAATGGGTAGCCAAAGATGCTCGTTTTATTTATATATATAAAGACAATGGTGGCGTGAGTACTGCTAGAAATTTGGGTATTTCTCAAGCTAAAAGCGATTACATTTTGACTTTGGATGCCGATGACAAGTATGAAGCCTCTTTTCTCGCAAAGGCTGTAGCCGTAATGGTGAATAATGATGAAGTGGGGATAGTTAGCAGTTGGGGCCGGTATTTTACTAAAGATAAACAATTGCATGTATTTAAATCTACAGCTACATCTGTCACTGATTTTTTATTTCATAATGGGGTCAATAATGGTTCTTCCTTATTTCGGAAAGCGTGTTGGGAGCAAGTGAACGGTTATGATGAAAATCATGAAAACGGCTATGAAGATTGGGAGTTTTATTTAAGAGTGACAGCCTTAGGTTGGAAAGTGCATATTATGGATGAAGTTTTGTTTTTTTACAGACAAAACAACAGTTCCCGAAGTGCAGGAATGAACCGAAAACACAACGAGACTCAAAAATACATTTACCTTAAGAACAAAGCTATCTATTGTGCCCATTATGAAATTTTGATAGACCAGTTTTTAAAAGCTTCTGATTTGGAAAAAGCCGAAATCAATAAATTCAGAAACACGATTGATTATCGATTGGGTGCTACATTATTAAAACCATTCCGAAGAGTAAAATGGTTTTTCCTGAAACTTTTTGGACGAACTAAAATTTAGGCCACTTCCCAAAAATCAAAACTCAAAAGAAATTGAAAAATTGAAATTGCTTTCTTAAATTTGGCTACTATTATCAGGGTAGAGGTAATGCGTAAAAGTTTAAAGTTTAAAGTGGTTTATTTTTTTTACCATATAAGGCATATAAGTTCGTTTAAGAAAAAAAATAAAATAACTTTGTGGCTTAGTACCTTAACGCCTTAGTGGCAAACAGCATAACCAATTAATCGACAACAGATTGCCGCGCTTCACTGCGTTGCGCTCGCAATGACTATTATGAATAAAGACATTATTCTCAAAGCCGAAAACATCTCTAAGCAATACCGCCTCGGTCAGGTAGGTACTGGCACGCTGAGTCACGATCTGAACCGTTGGTGGCATAAGGTGCGGGGTAAAGAAGATCCTTATCTCAAAATTGGCGATGCCAATGACCGCAGTACTAAAGGCACGAGCGATTATGTATGGGCACTCCAAGATATTAATTTTGAAGTAGAGCGGGGCGAAGTTTTGGGCATCATTGGTAAAAACGGGGCGGGCAAATCTACCTTACTCAAAATTTTATCCAAGGTTACCGCACCCACCACAGGAAGTATTAAATGCCGAGGACGCATTGCTTCTTTGCTTGAAGTAGGTACCGGATTTAACCCAGAGTTGACTGGCAAGGAAAATATTTATTTGAACGGCGCTATTTTGGGTATGACCAAAAAAGAGATTACGGCCAAGATAGACGAGATTATAGAATTCTCCGGATGTGAGCGTTACATAGACACGCCTGTAAAACGCTATAGCAGCGGAATGACCGTGCGATTGGCTTTTGCCGTGGCAGCTTTCCTAGAGCCCGAAATCTTGGTGATTGATGAGGTACTCGCTGTGGGTGATGCTGAGTTTCAGAAAAAAGCCATTGGCAAGATGCAGGATATTTCCAAACAAGGAGGCCGAACGGTTTTGTTTGTGAGTCACAATATGGCGGCGGTGAAGAGTTTGTGTACTAAAGCCATTGTACTAGAAAATGGTTCCGTGGTTTTTGAAGGCAATACCAATGAGGGCATTGAATTCTATTTGCAATCCAACCAATACGAGGGTTATATTGGGCATTATGTAAATGAAGCTATTGAGGAGTCAGGGTTTGTGAGTCTTTCTCTTGTAGATAAAAATGATACCATTAGAACTGAGTTTGGTTTTGATGAACCCATTGCCCTTAAAATTAAAGCAAAAATAGCCGAAAAACACCTAAACGCGCATATTGGTTTTAGAGTAGTAGATCGAAGTGAAAGAGTAATTTTTACTTCAGAAATAAAATTGTCAACAGAAATTGACACAGCTGGAATGTATCTATTTGAAGTAAATTTACCAGTCCAGTTGTTAGTACCTAATAAATTTAAACTTACTTTTGGCTTGCATCAGCCTAATGTGGCTTTGATTGATTATCAAAATGAATGTTTGTCTTTTGAGATTTTAGAAACGGGCTCTGATTTGCATATATATCAGGGAGTTGATTATGGTTGTGTTTTTGTTGATTGTGATTGGACAATGGTTGCTGGAAATCCCGCAATTTTCATTAAAAATATTTTATAACATATTTCATGCTAAAAAAAATTGTTAAAAAAGTTTACAATTATTATTTGAATCAAGATGTTCGGAAAGTAAAAGAGCAAGATGATAATATTAAAGCAAGTTTTTTTAAAAACGGGCAAATTCCGTGGTCAAAAGGTTATCAGAACCATAAAGAAGAATCAATTATAGATAGTATTTCTGATGACAATATTTTGGAACATTTTTTAAATAAAAAAACGCCATTAAAATATGGTTATCGCTTAGATGAAAGAATTGTAGAATATCCTTGGATTTTTGCCCACCTTAAAAAAGGGAAAACTGTTTTTCTTGACGCTGGTTCCACATTTAATTTTGACTATTTATTGAAAAGCAAATTAATCGAAAATAAAGACAAGTATATTTATACTTTCTATCCAGAAGATAAGAGTTACAATCATAAAAGGATATCTTATGTTTATGGAGATTTAAGAAATTTGCCTTTTAGAGATAATTTTTTTGAGGAAATTGTTTGTCAATCCACCATTGAGCATATTGATATGGACAATTCAATATATGGGTATGATTTAAAATCAACTGTAGATGTTGTTACCAACAAAAATTATGAATATCTAAAAGTTATTGATGAATTATTAAGAGTTTTGAAAACCAACGGACAATTGTTATTGACTTTTCCTTATGGTAAATTTGAAAATCACGGTTTTTTTCAGCAGTTAGATGAAGAGATGTTACAAAGAATAATAGAATTGTTTAAAGGAAGAGGAACAATTAAATTAGACTGTTTTAAATACGAAATGGAAGGCTGGAGATTTGCAGAAATAAAAGAATTGTCGTTAGTTGAATCCTATAATCCCCATACAGGGAATGGCAAGTTAGAAGATGGAGCTGCCCATTGCAGAGGTATAGTGTGTATTAAATTTATTAAAGAAATGTAATGACTTGGGAAGAAACCATAAAATACATTCGCACACAAACTGCTTTTAAAGATTTGGTTGAGAAAGCCTATTTCGAAGAAGATTTGCCCTTGAATGTGGAACGATTCAAACAAAGTGAAGAGTTTATCGCCACACTCCAATTATTAAAACAGTATCAACCGCAGGCAAAAACGATATTAGATATTGGTAGTGGAAACGGAATCAGTGCAGTGGCTTTGGCTCTCGCAGGATATCAGGTGGTCAGTATTGAGCCAGATCCAAGTACTACAGTAGGTGCTGGTGCGATCAGGAAATTAAAAACACATTATAATTTACCCAACTTAGAGGTGTTAGAAGCTTTTGCAGAAGAGCTTCAATTGCCTAATGAAAATTTTGACATTGTTTATGCACGTCAATGTATGCACCATGCCTATGATTTAGAGAAGTTTGTTGCAGAAGCAAGCAGGGTGACAAAAAAAAACGGATTGTTCATTACGATTCGTGACCATGTGGTTTTTGACAAAAAAGATAAAGAATGGTTTTTAGAACACCATCCGTTACAAAAGTTTTATGGAGGAGAAAACGCCTTTACTGCTCCAGAATACAGAACAGCGATGCAAAATGCAGGTTTAAAAATAGACAAGGAAATGAAGTATTATGATACTGTGATGAACTATTTTCCCTCTTCAAAACAAGAAGTTCTGAATATGTTTGAAATGGAGAAAAGTAAAGCGCTCCAACATTTAAATAAAAAAATAGGAATCTTGTCTAAAATACCTTTTTTGCAATCCATGTATTTTAAAAAGATACGTTTGACGAAGGAAAGGGTATATGACGAAAAAAAAGTACCTGGTAGAATGTATTCTTATCTCTGTATAAAAAAATGAAAATCTTAATCATAGGTTCCAACGGATTTATCGGCAGTCATTGCGTAGCTTATTTTACCGCAAAAGGATGGGATGTTTTTCAAGCGGATGTCACTGCATTATCAAGAAAAAATTATTATACCATTGAAGCTCAAAACGCTGATTTTTCTGCTCCTTTCCAAGCACATCAATTTGCCGTTTGCATCAATGCATCAGGTTCTGCTCATGTGGGTTTCTCTTTCGAAAAGCCTTCGCAAGATTTTGAATTGAATGTAGTCAATGTGCAAAAAATATTGGTAGCGATCAGGGATTTTAATAGCCCATGTAAGTTTATCAATTTTTCGAGCGCCGCTGTCTATGGCAATCCGCAATTTTTGCCCATTTCGGAAAACAGTGTTTGTAAGCCCTTGTCTCCCTATGGGTTTCACAAATTGCAAAGCGAGTTATTGCTTACCGAATATCATAAATTTTTTGGTTTGAATACGTGTAGTTTGCGTGTTTTTTCAGCTTATGGGCCTCGATTAAAAAAGCAATTGTTTTGGGATTTGTATCAAAAAGTACTCAGGAGTGACTCTATTTCGCTTTTTGGAACAGGGAACGAAACCCGAGATTTTATTTACATTGAGGATTTGATGCAAATTATGGATTTGGTTATCCAAAATTCTTCTTTTCAAGGCACGATTTACAATGTTGGTAGTCAGGAAGAAATCACGATTGCCGAAGCGGCTCAAATTTTCACAAATGAATTTTCTCCCGAAAAACAAATTGTGTTTACAGGTGCAGTCAAAGTGGGTGATCCTACTAATTGGGTTGCCAATATGGAAAAACTCAAAAAGTATGGTTTTACACCTCAATATAATTTATCTTTGGGTCTTAAAAAATATGCTGAATGGCTAAGAGAATTAAAGTAGGTATTATTTACTCTTATGACGAGAATTGGATAGGCGGTACTTATTATTATCAAAACCTAATACAATCTCTTACTTTATTACCAGATGCAAGAAAGCCATATTTAGTTATTTTAAGCAACAGTGTTGCCTCTTTTGATTCTTTAAAAGAAATAAATTATCCTTATATCACGTATAAAGATTTAAGGAATACGCTGTCTTTTTTTGAGAAATTGCGGAATAAAATACTGAAAAGGGTATTTCCCAAAAGGATTCTACTCAAGAAAAAAGTAAATTTTGGCATTGATGTTTTGTTTCATCCCAGTGAAGTGGTACTCCCCAATTCGATTAAAAATCATTTGTATTGGATTCCAGATTTACAAGAAGTTCATTTGCCCCATTTGTTTTCAGAAGACTATATAGCAAGTAGAAAAAAATCACAACAAGAATTGTTATCGAGTGATAAACACATTCTATTTAGTAGTAATGATGCGTGTACTGATTTTGAAAAATTATACCCCAGTGCGAAGTCCAAAAAGTATGTAGTTAATTTTTCGGTCTTTCATCCCAATTATTTGCATATCAATATAGAACAAATCAAAGACAAATATCAATTACGGGATGTTCCTTATTTTTTTTCTCCGAATCAATTTTGGAAGCATAAGAACCATATTGTTGTTTTAAAAGCCATTAAAAGAATAACAGAGAACTATAATTTTAATTTTCAAATTCTATTTTCGGGGAAAGAGTTTGACCATAGAAACCCCACTTATTTTAATGAAATAAAAGACTATGTTGCGGAAAATGGTTTACAAGACCATATCAAATTTTTAGGGTTTATTGACCGAAGCGAACAGTTGTGTTTTATGAAGAATGCGTTGGCCGTGATACAGCCTTCCTTGTTTGAAGGATGGAGTAGTGTGGTTGAAGATGCCAAAGCTATGAATCAAAATCTTATAGTTTCTTCCTTACAGGTGCATCAAGAACAATTAGGGCCATTGGCTTATTATTTTAATCCAAATGATGAAAATGAATTGATGAATCATATACTCTTATTTTTGGAGAACAAAATTGAAATTCCAGAGTTTTTTTATGAGGAGCAATTGCATTCATTTGGTTTAAAATTTATTGAAGTTATAGAAACAATCGATTCAAAATGAATTGTCTCAAGTGAAATAAATGAAAAACTCTAATTATGATAAAAAAAGTCGTTCAAAAAATTCTAAATAAATTTGGATATCAAATTTACAAGAAAAAGGAATTAGAAAAAAGCAGAGCTAACAAAAATATTATGTTGGCTGGCTTGGAAAGGTGCTTCGAGAAAAGAATTGAAATAGAAACTGTTATTGATATAGGTGCATCAAATGGTATTTGGTCTGAAGGTTGTATGAAATATTATCCTAAAGCCTCTTATTTTTTAATAGAAGCACAGAAGGAACATCAATTTTCATTGATTAAATTTAAAGAAAAATATGCTAATGTCGATTACAAAATTGCTGCTGCAGGAGGAAGAGAAGGATTTGCTTTTTTTGATGATTCAGATTTATTTGGAGGGTTGGTCATAGAAAAACAAGATGAAAGAAACCTTATTAAAGTTCCTGTTACTACAATAGATATTGAAGTTAGTGAAAACTCATTAATTCCTCCTTTTCTGATTAAACTTGATACACATGGTTATGAATTGCCTATTCTTGAGGGAGCAAAGGAAACCTTGAAAAACTCAAATATTGTAATTATTGAAGTTTATAATTTTATAATTGCTGATGAAAGTATTAGGTTTTGGGAAATGTGTGCGTATATGGATAAATTAGGTTTTTTGCCAATTGATTTAGTAGATGTTTTACATAGAAAAAAAGACAATTCATTATGGCAGTTTGACTTGATTTTTGTTAAAAAAGACAGAATAGAATTTACCTTTAACACTTATGCCTAGAGAATCAATGTACCCCAAAATATCAATAGTAACGCCTAATTTTAACGGAGGAGCCTATCTTGAGCAAACGATTGAATCCGTTTTGTCTCAAAAATATCCTAATTTAGAATATATTATTATTGACGGCGGTAGTACTGATGAATCCATTTCTATTATAAAAAAACACGAAAGTCGTCTAGCCTATTGGGTTAGTGAACCTGATAAGGGCTTATACGATGCCATACAAAAAGGATTTGATAAATCAACGGGTGAGATTATGGCTTGGATCAATTCAGATGATTTATACCACCCAAAAGCATTTTTTACAGTAGCTGAACTATTTGAATTGAATGGAGTAAATTGGCTTCAAGGCATTCCTTCAGTTTTTGATGAAATGGGTAGAACAGTTTATGTCAATCCTATTAAAAGGTGGACTAAATTAGATTATTATCTTGGAAATTTTGCTTGGATTCAACAAGAGTCTATATTTTGGAGGCGGTCGTTATGGGAGGTTTCAGGAAAAAAAATTGCAACTGATATGAAGTATGCCGGGGATTTAGAATTATGGCTTCGTTTTTTTAGGCATGATAAATTATTTGTAACCCACGCGTTGTTAGGAGGGTTTAGACAGCGGTCTAAAGGTCAATTATCGTTGAATTTTTTAGAACAATACAAGGAAGAAGCGAGAGCCAAAATACAGGATGAGATTACAAATAATATTCCAGTTGCAGAAAGAGATTTATTAAAAAAAATTGTAGCACAAAATTCTTTGATCGCTAAAATTCGTTCTGTAGTTTTAAAAAAAATTATTAGTAAAGTTTTTTATTACCCTATAAATAAAAAAAGACAAGTTTATTTTTCTTACCCCTCTATGATTATTTTTGATAGGGTAGCACAAAAATTCAAAATAGATAAATAATGCCCAAAATTTCCATCATCACTATCAACTATAACAACCTTAACGGTTTGAAACGAACCGTGGAGAGCGTCGTGAACCAAACTTGGCAAGAGTTTGAGTATATCGTTATTGATGGTGGTTCTCAGGATGGTAGTACCGAGTATATCGAAAGTCAAAGCAAACACTTTGATTATTGGGTAAGCGAACCCGACAAAGGAATTTATAATGCTATGAACAAAGGAATTTTAAAGGCAAAGGGCGAGTATTTGTTGTTTTTGAATAGTGGGGATCATTTGTTTAGTAGTACTGTATTAGAGAAAAATCATAGTAATATTAGTAATTATGATTTAATATATTTTGACATACAAGTTGTCAATGATTTAAGTACTAAAATAACGTTATATCCTGATAAGTTACGTTTTTCAGATTTGTATTATAAGTCTTTACCGCATCTTGGGACTTTTATCAATCGACAATTGTTTGAGACTGTTGGCTTGTATGATGAAAATTTAAAAATAGTTTCTGACTGGAAGTTTTTTATTATCGCATTATTTAAATATAATTGTTCTTACGTAAAATTAGAAGGGATTTTTTCAACTTTTTATATGGATGGAATTAGTGCAATTTCTGACTATTCAGAGGAAAGAAATAAAGTATTGCAGGAAAGTTTTAGTGGATATATTGTAGATTATGAGCAATGGAATACACATCAAAAGTTAATGAAAACGAATCGTTTTAAAATGTTATCTGAAATTGAAAAGACTTTGTTAGGAAAAAAAATAGTTTCTCTTTTTTTTAGAACTTATCTCATTTTGTTTTCAAGAAAAAAATTAAAAGAAATATTGAAAGGATAAAGACAATTTATTCCCAAAATAATATACTATTCAAAATGAGTGCAATTCCAAAAGTAACGATCATTATGGCGACCTACAATAGAGCGCACTTTATTGTAGAAACTTTGCAAACTATCATAAAGCAATCTTACGAAAATTGGGAATGTTTGATAATTGACGATGGCGGCACGGATAACACAATAGCAGTCATAACGCCAATTTTGAAGCAAGATCCTAGATTCCAGTTTTTAAAACGCCCAGATACCTATAAAAAAGGATTGCCAGGTTGCCGCAATTATGGTTTGGATATAGCCAAAGGCGAGTACATTATCTTTTTTGATGATGATGACATTGTGCACCCTCAAAATTTAAAAACAAGTCTCAAGGTAGTAGAAAATAATAGCGTAGACTTTTGTCATTATCAAAAATATTCGTTCGCAGTGCAAAAACCAATCGTTGAGACCTATCCCATAGGAATAGTAAAAACGATTACTACTGTCGATATTAAGAAAGTGGTCACCCAAGAAATTGGTTTGGCGTCCTGCACTGTATTATGGAAAAAGCATTGTTTTCAGAACATACGATTCAACGAAAATCTTTTATATGCAGAAGAATGGGAATGTTACATCAGAATTATATCAGAAAATTTCACGGGAATAATAATTAGTAATATTTTGTACTATAATCGAAAGCACGCTCAATCTAATACAGGAGAGTTTTTTTCTCGTAATCCAATCCGAAGAGCCTCCTATGCAGAAGCCATTGTATTAGTCGTTCAGAGTCTGAGGGAAAAACAACTGCTTTCATCCTCAATAAAAAAATATTTTATATCCTTATCTAAAGATTTTGTCGAACATAATTTATTCGAAGCGATTTTAAATGCTTTTGAATTAACTAGATTCGAAAAAGTAAAATGGTATTTTTACTATAGTACGTATCCTATTCGTTTACCCGTTTTTAAATTAAAAAAAAGCATTACAAGAGGTAATCAATGAACCAGCTGACAAACAGACTTTAAATTAAATTATTTCTAGGAAAATATAAATACTACTAGTAGTCGATTCCAGAAACTTTGACGAATATAATTTGCGAAAACAAGGTAAATATTCTCAAATTGACTACATTTGAAACATTAAAAACAGAAAATTTTCTAAATAACTTTACCCATGAGGTGAAAGTTTATGGGATAAAGAAAGTGATCGAAAACAAATTTAAATTGCGAAAATTGTTCTCGTTTAAAATAATATAAATTTATTTCAAAATGACATTTAATAATTCAAATATATTAATAACTGGTGGATTTGGTGCACTAGGCTATAATTTAATTCAATACTTGACGGCAAACTACAATTGTACTATTCACGTAATTGACAATTTTAGTGCAGGTCATACTAATTTTTCCGACAAAGTTGTTTTTACCTATGTCGATATTGGTAATACAGAAAAGTTAACTACTTTTTTCAATAATTACCATCCTAACTTTATTTTTCATTTAGCAGCACATTTTGCCAACCAAAATTCAGTAGACCATCCTTTGTCAGATATCAATACCAATGTCGTTGGAGTGGTAAATCTATTTGAAACTCAAAAAGAAAACAAAGAGTTGAAAAAAATTATTTTTGCAAGTTCAAGTTGTGTCTACGGTAATAGCAATATAATGAAAGAAGATACCCATGTTGCTCCTTATGATACGCCCTACGCCATCAATAAATTTGTTGGTGAATTATATTGTAAATATTATGCAGAGATACATGCAATTCCCATCGTTGGCGCAAGGATTTTTAATAGTTTTGGACCAGGAGAAATGCCGGGACAGTATAGAAATGTAATCCCGAATTTTATTCATAAAGCATTGTTAAATCAAACTATAAAAATTACGGGAACAGGTGATGAGACAAGAGATTTCACTTATGTTGCAGACACAGTGGATTTACTGCTAAAACTAGCACTTTCAGAATATAAGCTTGCCGAAGTTTTTAATGGCGGTACAGGAAACAAGGTCAGTATAAAAAAACTGGCAGAGAAAATAATAGTGTTAACAGAATCGAAATCCGAAATTACGTATACAGCACCAAGAGTTTGGGATCACGTAAAAGACAGACAGGCAAATATTGAAAAATCACAAGAATTACTTAACTACAATCCAGATTATGATTTTGAATTAGGCTTAAAGAAAACGATAGCATGGTTGAAAGAAAAATTATAAATTAATGAATAAAAAAACAATAATTATTATTACAGAATCTATTGATATAGACGACAGTAGTTGCTCAAAGTGTAATGTTGCATTAATAGAAAATCTTAAAAAATCGGGTTTTGATATATCGGTCTATCACTATACTCGTAAAGAAATAAATTTAAAAGATATTGATTGCCAACACATAAAAGAAATTAAGTGGAGTTTTAATTATTTTTTTAGTAGAATACAAAGACTCATACAACGGAACATCGATGTAAATTTGCAGCCTTTTCTTGAAAGGATATTTGGTTTTTCTTTTACTTTTTATAACGATGTAAATTCAATAAAATTAGTACTACATAAAATTATAAAATGCAATCAAGATTTAATAATTACCTTAAGCAAAGGAACTAGTTTTCGCCCCCATTATGCAATGTTATCCTTTCCAGATTTACATCATAAATGGTTGGCAAATATTCATGATCCTTATCCTTTTCATCTCAACCCTCGACCTTTCAATTGGGTAGAATCAGGTTACAAGAAAAAAGAAAACTTTATTAATGAAATCTCTAAAAAGGCTAGGTACAGTTCTTTCCCAAGTTTATTACTTAAGGAATGGATGGGTAGTTACTTCCCTAATTTTTTAAAATCAGGAATTGTAATTCCGCATCAAAATTCTAATTATACTATTCTGAATCATAATGCTCCGGACTATTTTGATATCTCAAAATTTAATTTACTACATGCCGGGAATCTTTTGGAGCAACGCTCTCCAAAAGGTTTAATTGCTGGTTTTGAACTTTTTTTAAATCAATATCCTAAAGCAAAAAAAGAGTCGCAATTGCTTTTACTTGGGCCAGTTTCACGGAAGCATACGGATTTCCTTAAAAAATATGAAAATAACCATCCAAATATATATATCGATAATGGTTATGTTGATTTTGATATAATCTATAATCTTCAAACAAAAGTTTCTGTAAATATTATATTGGAATCCAAATCGGAGATTAGTCCTTTTCTTCCCGGAAAGTTTCCTCATTGTGTCGAAGCCAACAAAATTATTTTGTCTTTAGCTCCTTATTATAGCGAAACCAGAAGATTATTGGGTAACGATTACGAATATTGGGCTGAAGTGGATGATGTTGAAAAAATAGCTCATCTAATCGGGAAATTATATCAATTATGGAAAGAAAATCCGGATCATCTTCTCCTAAACAGGAAAGATTTAGAGGAATATCTGTCGGTTTCTTATTTAAAAAAAGTCATTAATGATTTAAATTAAGAACAAAAGACTATGCCAAACAGTTTTTTCTCCATACTGATGACCACCAAAAATCGCCTAAACGATTTGTCTTTTACCTTGGCAAAAATCGACTCCCTGATAAAAGCAAAGGGAGTAAGCTGTGTAGTGTATGACGATGGTTCTACCGATGGAACGTATGAGTATGTAAAAGAAAATTTTCCCAATATTCAACTCCAACGAAATGCCGTTTCTAAAGGCTATATTTTTTGCAGAAACAAAATGCTGAACGAAACCAAGGCCGATTATGCCATTTCCTTAGATGACGATGCTCATTTTCTTACCGAGCATCCGTTGGAAGTCATCTGGGATCATTTCGAAAAAAATCAGAATTGTGGTTTGATTGCCTTACGTATTTTTTGGGGATTGCAAGAGCCAGTGACAATATCGACTACCGAAAAAACCGAACAAGTACAAGGATTTGTTGGCTGCGCTCACGTATGGCGGATGAAAACATGGCGAACGATTCCCAATTATCCCGAATGGTTTGTTTTTTATGGCGAAGAGAATTTTGCTTCCTACCAATTGTTCAAAACCAATTGGGAAATTCACTATTTGCCCGCTGTTTTGGTGCATCATCGAGTCGATGTGAAAGCCAGAAAAAACCAAGCCGATTACACTCTTCGTTTGCGCCGTTCCTTGCGTTCGGGTTGGTACCTTTTTTTTATGTTTTATCCTTTAAAAAGAATCCCTAGAAAAATAGCCTACTCGCTTTGGATACAATTCAAATACAAAGTGGTTAGAGGTGATCTAAAAGCCTTGAAAGCCATTTTTTTAGCGGCTTTGGATGTGGTTTGGAATATCCCTAAAATCATAAAAAACAGTAATCGCTTCACGCCAATAGAATACGAAGTATACCATCAATTGCCAGAGGCTAAAATTTATTGGCTACCCGAAAGACACCAAATTAAAGGTTAATATTGTAAAAAATTTTAAGAATTTTTATTAAATTATAGAGCATGAAAGCAATATTAAAAAAGATATCGAAAGCTATTGGATACAAAATTTCTAAAACAAGCAAAATTTTGCTGCTTGATGAAGATCCATTTAAAGCAATCAAAGGTAAATTAACAACTGATACATTAGTTTTCTTTGATATAGGTGTAAATTTGGGACAAACGACAAAGAAAATGCTTAGTCATTATCCTGAAGCAACAATTTATGGTTTTGAACCTAGTAAAAATTGTTTTGAAACTCTTAAAATAGATTTTAAAAACGATAATGTAAGTCTTTATAATTTGGCTGTAGGATCAAGTTGTGGTCAACTAGAATTCAATGAATATTCTTGGAGTGCTTTGAATTCCCTTTTGAAGAGAGCTTATGGTAGTGCGAAAATTGTATCAACCTATTTAGTTGATGTTGTTACCATTGATGCGTTTTGTAAAAATAATGCTGTGTCCCATATCCATCTATTGAAGACGGATACTGAAGGTTATGAACTTAATGTATTGAAAGGAGCTTCAGATATGATGAAGCGGAATGCAATTCAGTTTGTCTATGTTGAAGTATTTTTCAATGAAAATTATGTTGGGCAATCTTCTTTTGGTGACATCTATAATTTTTTATTGGAAAATGGATTTGAATTGGTTCGGTTTTATGACGTTCTCTATACTGAAGATGGAGTGGCTTCTAAGACAGATGCTTTATTCATTAATAAAAAATTTTCGAGTTTCTTATAATATTTACAACAGCTTTTTCCGTAAAACTAAACTATATTGTCAGTCCGAAAATAGGGAGTTAATTAAAAACCATGCAAGTTGAAAATGTGATTTTCAATTTGCATGGTTTTTGTGATTTTAAACTTTAAGGTATTGATAAATAGTTGGTTGTATTTATTTTTCTATCGTGTTCTTATTAATAAACCTAGAGTTAATAATTTTACTCTGGTTAATAGAAAATGCCTATTTTTGTTTCACATCTAGAAACCAATTAAAATATGGCATCAAAAAAATCATCCCCTTATATCATTGCCGAAATCGGTCAGGCACACGATGGCAGTCTTGGTATTTTACATTCTTACATTGATTCCCTGTCATCAACAGGTGTAGATGCCATTAAATTTCAAATGCACATTGCCGAGGCAGAAAGCAGCGAACACGAACCTTTTCGGTTGCAATTTTCATTGGAAGATAAAACAAGATTCGATTATTGGAAACGAATGGGTTTTACGCTCGAACAATGGAAGGGTATCAAAAAGCACTGTGATGAATTGGGATTGGATTTTATTTGTTCTCCTTTTAGTAATTTGGCTGTTGATTGGTTGGAAGAACTGGGAGTGGAGCAATACAAAATCGGTTCTGGTGAAGTGAATAATTTCTTGATTTTGGAAAAAATTTCCCAAACGGGTAAACCCATAATTTTGTCTTCCGGTATGAGTTCGTATGAAGAATTGGACAAGACGGTGGCATTCCTGAAAGAAAGGAAGGTGTCTTTTTCTATTCTACAATGCACTACCGCTTATCCTACCCAAGCCGAACAATACGGTTTGAATGTCATTAAGGAATTAAAAGAGAGGTATCAAGTACCCGTAGGGTTTTCTGATCATTCTGCAAAAATGGAGACTTGTATTGCAGCCACAGCTATGGGAGCGAGTATTCTCGAGTTTCATGTGGTTTTTGACAGACAGCTTTTTGGACCAGATTCCAAATCTTCTTTAACGATTACTGAAACCAAGGAATTGGTTATCGCTGTTCGGAATATTGAAAATGCACTTTCAAATCCGATTGACAAAAATGATACTTCCGATTTTAGTTCTTTGAAGCAAATTTTTGAAAAGTCATTAGCTGTCAATAAGGATTTGCCTAAGAATCATATTTTGATATTTGAGGATTTGGAAGCCAAAAAACCAAGAGGTTATGGTCTTGATGCTCGCCTTTTTCAGGAAGTCATAGGGAAAAGGTTAAGTAAGGATTTAAAACAATGGGATTTTTTGAATGAAGGGGATTTTTTGTGAACTACTTTAAATCTTTGTCAAAGTTCGAAACTTTGACAAAGATGTCATAAAAATAACCTTTTCCAATTCCCTCTTTTTTCCCTACTTTTAACCCAAGAATAATACAATTAAAATGCCAAAAAGAAAAATAGCCGTTGTGATTACGGCACGTCCTTCTTACAGTCGGGTGAAAACCGTGTTATCTGCTATTCAAGCACATTCTGATCTAGAATTACAATTGGTGGTAGCGGCGTCAGCTTTGTTGGATCGCTATGGTTCTGCCGTGAATTATATCGAAAAAGATGGATTTACCATTGCAGCCAAAGTATTTAATGTATTGGAAGGAGAGAATTTGACTGCCGCTGCCAAAACTACCGGAATAGGAATATTAGAATTATCCACGGTATTTGACAACCTCAAACCAGATATAGTGGTGACCGTTGCCGATAGATTTGAAACTATGGCCACTGCTATTGCAGCCTCTTATATGAACATTCCTTTGGCACACATCCAAGGAGGAGAAGTGACAGGGAATATTGACGAGAAAGTGCGTCACGCTATTACCAAGCTATCTGATTATCATTTTGTGGCCTCAGAGAGTGCTAAACAAAGGGTTATTAAATTAGGTGAAGACCCTGCCATGGTTTTTAATACGGGATGTCCTTCCATTGATTTGGCTTCATCAGTACTGAAAAGTAAAACACTTCCTTTTGATCCCTATGAAAAATATGGAGGAGTGGGAGCTAAACCTGATTTGTCTAATGGCTATTTGGTTGTGATGCAACATCCAGTTACCACAGAGTATCAGGATTCCCGAAAACATGTGGAAGCTACACTCGAAGCCATTTATAAATTAGACCAGCCTACACTTTGGTTTTGGCCCAATGTCGATGCGGGAGCCGATGGAACTTCAACCGGGATTCGCGCTTTTAGAGAACAACATCAGTTGCCGAATGTTCATTTTTTTAAGAATATGGAAGGAACGGATTTCCTGCAATTGTTGCAGCATAGCAATTGTCTGATAGGAAATTCCAGTGTTGGAATTCGGGAATGTGCCTTTTTGGGTGTTCCTGTCATCAATATTGGTAGCCGTCAAAACCGAAGAGATCGTGGAGGCAATAGTGTGGATGTGGACTATTTACAAGACCAAATAGAAGCGGCTATTACCGACTCTCTTGACAAAGGAAAGACCCTTTCGTCGGATATTTATGGCAATGGAAAAGCGGGAACGCAAATAGCCGAATTGTTGGCCCAATTGCCGTTGCAGTTTCATAAAACCATTATGTATTAAGATGCGAATTTTAGCCATCATCCCCGTCCGTGGAGGCTCCAAAGGAGTGCCAGGAAAAAACATCAAGTTGTTAAACGGGAAGCCCTTGTTAGCCTATACATCAGAAATTGCCTTGCAATCGAAGTTTTTGGCAGAAGTGATAGTCTCAACAGAGGATTCACAAATTATGGAAGTGGCACAAAGACTGGGATTGCAAGTTCCGTTTACCAGACCCACAGCATTGGCTAAAGACAGTACGCCAACCCTTGAGGTGATTGTTCACGCTTTGCAATGGTATGAAAAGCAAAATGTTTTTTTTGACGCCGTTTGTCTTTTGCAAGCAACGAGTCCTTTTAGAACAGTTGAATTTTTAGACAAAGCCATCCTTAAATTTATTCAAAGTAATTGTGATTCCTTGGTTTCCGTTCAAACAGTGCCTCATGAATACAATCCGCATTGGGTATTTGAAGTGGATTCCACTGGAAATTTGAAAATTGCCACTGGCGAGGATGAGATTATCAGCCAAAGGCAGCAACTCCCGATGGCCTATCACCGAGATGGAAGTATTTATATTACCAAAACTGAAGTACTTTTGAACCAAAATTCCTTGTATGGAAAAAGTATCGCTTTCATCGAATCGGACCCTGAATTGTATGTCAATATTGATACAATGGATGATTGGGAAAAAGCAGAAAAAATGCTTCAAAATAAAAGAATTTAAATGTGTGGCATCGCTGGAATAATAGGGAATTATAAGGAGCTTCAACTGGATGCTATGCACGGCAGTCAGCACCATCGAGGGCCTGATGCAACAGGAAAATATTTTGATGACGGATGGGCTGCTTTAGGGCACAATCGCCTAGCTATTATAGATTTGTCAGCACAATCAAACCAACCTTTTAGGGATGATTCTGGACGTTATGTTTTGGTTTTCAACGGTGAAATCTACAATTATATCGAAATCAAAGCGGACTTGCAAAACCAATATGATTTTAAAACCGAATCAGACACCGAGGTTTTATTAGCTGCGTTTATCATTTATGGAACAGAATGTTTAGAAAAATTCAATGGGATGTTTTCCTTTGCGATTTGGGACAATCAGACTAAAAAACTATTTGCCGCCCGAGATCGATTTGGGGTAAAACCTTTCTATTACAGTCAATTTAATAATTCATTCTATTTTTCTTCCGAAATAAAAGCCTTGCATGCCGCCGGTATTTCAAAAATTACAAACGAAAAAGTATGGGCTTCCTATTTTGCATTTGGTTCGTATGGCATGCCCGATGAAACTTTTTGGGAAGGTATTGCACAATTGCCAGGGGGACATTTTTTAGAATACGAAAACCGACAATTAACAATGCAAAAATGGTATTGTTTTGAAGATGAAGTTGCCAAGCAACCGCAAAACCTGACTTTTGAACAAGCCAAAAAGCACTATGTGGCCCTTTTAAAAGACAGTATTCAATTGCGCTTTAGGGCTGATGTTCCAGTAGGGTTCAATATTAGTGGGGGTTTGGATAGTTCGATATTGTTGGCTTTGGTCAATTTACAAGAGAATAGTAAAGATAAATTTAATTATAAAACGGGTCTTCGACCCCTCGACAAGCTCGGGACAGGCTTAGCTCAGACTGACACTATTTTAGAAGGGCAAGGCGCAATAAACGCTTATACTTTCTATACCAATAATCTCAATTATGACGAATTGCCTTGGGTAGAAAAGATGATTTATAAAACCAAGAATCCGTTAACAAAAGTACTTTTGCAAGCCGATGACGTTTCAACTTTTGCTCAAAAAATAGCTTGGCATCAAGATGAGCCTTATGGAGGTATTCCTACATTAGCTTATGCCAAAATCTTTGAACAAGCCCGAAAGGATAAAGTTTTGGTGCTACTAGACGGACAAGGAATGGACGAACAATGGGCAGGATATGATTATTATACCCAACAAAACGAAACAACTATTCAAGGAGTTCTAGATTCACCCTACAAACCAACAATGCTTTCGGATTCGTTTTTGGCGAAGGCCGAAAAACCAGTTTACCCAACACCATTTGAAGACGAAATATTGAATAAACAATACCGCGATTTGTTTTACACTAAAATCCCCAGAGCCTTAAGGTTTAATGATCGTATTTCGATGGCATTTTCCACGGAATTAAGAGAGCCCTTCCTAGATTACCGTTTGGTTGAATTTGCTTTTTCATTGCCCTTGGAGTTTAAAATCGTGAAAGGGCAAACCAAGTATATGTTGCGTGAAATAGCTTCGGAATACTTGGCAGATGATTTGGTTTTTGCTCCAAAGCGACCATTACAAACCCCACAACGAGAATGGTTGGCAGGGGATTTAAAGGCTTGGGTGAGTCAATGTTTTGGTGGTATTGCAAATTCAAGTTATTTGCAATGGTTTAGAATTGAAGAATTGCAAAAGGAGTTGAATCTTTATTTTGATGGGAATCAAGAATCTAGTTTTCATATTTGGCAGTGTATTAGTTTGTATGAAATGCTTAAAAATGGATTTGATAATCCGTCGAAATAACGATATTTGGAAATTATTCACCAGAAACTATTTAGATATCAATAATGCTATTTAATTCCCTATCTTTTTTATTATTTCTCCCCATTGTTTTTACCCTTTATTGGTGGGTGAATAAAAAAGGCTTGCAACTCCAAAATTTCTTGCTGTTAGTAGCGAGTTATTTTTTTTATGCATGTTGGGATTGGCGGTTTTTGTTTCTACTACTATTTTCAACCGCTTTGGATTATTTCACTGGAATACAAATGGCGGAAGCCAAAAATGAAGGCAATAAAAAGTTTTGGTTTTGGTTGAGTATTATTGTGAATTTGGGTTTTTTAGGGTTTTTTAAATATTACAATTTTTTTGCAGATTCTTTTGCCGAACTGATTTCTGGATTGGGATTTCAAGCTAATTTTTGGACCTTGCAAGTGATATTGCCTGTTGGAATTTCCTTTTATACTTTTCACGGTTTGTCTTATGTCATTGATATTTATAAAGGAAGAATAGAGCCCGAAAGGAATGTCATTACCTATTCTCTTTTTGTAGCCTATTTTCCCTTGTTGGTTGCCGGGCCTATCGAAAGGGCTACGCATTTATTACCCCAAATTAAGAACAGAAGATTTTTTGATTACACTAAAGCGGTAGATGGCGTGCATCAAATTATTTGGGGATTGTTCAAGAAAGTAGTCATCGCCGATAATTGTGCCTTATATGCCAATGACATTTTCGATCATTATGAGTCGATGAATTCTCTGTCTTTATTTTTGGGAGCCATTTATTTTGCTTTTCAGATTTACGGGGATTTTAGTGGCTATTCGGATATTGCTTTGGGAACTTCAAAGTTATTTGGAATCGATTTATTGCGTAATTTTAACTACCCTTATTTCTCCCGGGATATTGCCGAGTTTTGGCGCCGTTGGCATATTTCTTTGTCGTCTTGGTTTCGGGATTATTTGTACATTCCCTTAGGAGGAAGTCAAGGCGGAATGGGAATGAAAATTCGCAATACTTTTATCATTTTCTTGGTCAGTGGGTTTTGGCACGGCGCGAATTGGACGTTTATTGTTTGGGGAGCTTTGCATGCTATGTTCTTCTTGCCGCTTTTGATCACACAAAATAACAGAAATAATATAGAAAGTGTTGCCAAAGGAAAATCTTTGCCATCATTACAAGAATTTATAGCAATGCTGCTCACGTTCGGTTTAACCTCTTTTGCCTGGGTATTTTTTAGAGCCAAAACAGTCTCAGAAGCCATTGCTTACCTAAAAAGCACGTTTAGTTTTAATTTTGAAGGCGGAATCCAGTTTTTGGAATTCGAACGCTATTCGGTTGAATTCCTACTAGTATTGGGTTTGTTTATTGTTTTCGAATGGAATTCCAGAGAACAAGAACACCCTATATCCGGGAAATTAGTACTACTTAAAGCTTTGGTAATTCTCTTAGCTATCTTAACTTTGGGAGTATTTTCGAGTCCTACCGATTTTATTTATTTCCAGTTTTAGATGAAAAAATTAAGCAATTATATTTTGGGTGGTATTGCAGCAATTCTGATATTGATGTTAGTCTTGGACGCTGTGTATACTAAAATATACGAGAGGGCTACTCCCAGAACCAAATTTCAATACTTCCGAAGTTTAAAGAATCAGAAAGTCGATTATATTTTTCTAGGTTCTTCCAGGGTCGAAAATGGAATTGTTCCGTCGGTTATAAAACAGAAAACAGGCAAATTGGCTGTTAATTTCGGATTTCAGGCGGCTAAATTAGTTGATATTTATACCTTATTGCAATTAGTAAAAGAATATAATATCCGCTATGAAATTATTTTAATTCAAGTAGATTATATTTACAACTTTGAAGCGGGACATTCTAATATTTTTGAATTCGAAATGATGCCGTTTGTAAGAGATAATGTGGTTACAAAAAACTATTTGGATACCCATGTGGAGAATCCATTAGCCAATTATTATGTTCCTTTTTACCGGTATTGTCGTAATGATTTAAAACTCGGGTTGAGAGAAATTTTTGCTAATATAATTCATAAAAAAAACAATATGATTGCTACTGACGGCTACAGTGCTGCATTTGGAAATACAACAGAAATGAGTGGCGCATTACCTGCGGTAATTTTGGATAAAAATTCAACTATGGACAGTATTGAGTCTTTTGTAATAAAAAATAAGATGAAGGTTATTTTTTATTGTGCCCCGTTTTGTAAAAACAATCAAAATCAGGATTATACTGCTAAGTTGAAAGCCAGAATAGCAGGATTTAAAGATTTTTCAAGAGTTATAACGGACGACAGGATGTTTCATAATTGTAATCATTTGAATGATATAGGAGCAAAACGATTCACCGAAATATTCGCTGAGGAAGTATTGATGAAATAAAATAAAAATAATTTATGTTAACCGTTTCTAACTACCATTATATAAGAGAAAACTTTGCTACTCCTTATCCAAGTATTTTTGGAGTAACTCCTGACGATTTTAGAAAACAGTTGGTGTTGTTGAAAAATCAAGGAGATTTTATTGAAACCAATTATCTTGTTGAAAATGTAAAAGAAGTACTGGCATCTAGAGAAAATTATTTTCTCATCACTTTTGATGATGGATTAAAAGAACAGTTTGATTTTGCATTACCCATTTTAGATGAATTGCATATTCCTGCTCTTTTTTTTGTTAATTCCAACAATCACATAGAGAAAAAAGTGAGTTTGGCACATCAAATTCATTTGGTTCGGTCTGTGATTTCTTCGGATGAACTGTTTGAGAACTTAGTTAAACAAAGCAATCGAAAATTAAACCAAAAAGAAATTCAAAAAGCGCATCAATTTTATCGATTTGACAATCATCAAAGTGCGGAACTAAAATATTTTTTGAATGTTTTATTGGATTTTACTACCCAAGAAAAATTTATAAATAGTATTTTTACAAAGCATTTTGATGAAGGTGAAGTTTTGGAAAACTTGTATATGAATACGAATGAAATTCAACAATTGATCCAAAGAGGATTTATTGGCAGTCATACCCATACGCATTTGCCTTTGGGGATTTATGATGAACAAACGATTCTGTACGAACTAGAAACTACCAAAAAACATTTAGAGTATTTAGGAGGAAAAATTATAAATTGCGTAGCTTATCCTTATGGAACAAAAGAAGCAGCAACTGAAGAAGTAGGAAAGTTAGCCAAACAAGTAGGTTATAAATTGGGATTTACTACAAAGCCAAAGGTGAATACTATATCAAGCAATTTGTTGCTTTTGAATAGATTTGATTGTAATGATTTAATTGGGGGAAAAAATTACAGATATAAATAAATTGTTTATGAATATTGAAATTGGTCAAAAAGCATTCGGTACAAAAAAATTTGATGAACAAAGCGTAAATTTATTTGCAGAATTAACGGGTGATTATAACCCGATACACTTTAATAAGGAATATGCTAAAAACACCATTTTCAAAAAACCAATAGTCCATGGGCCATTAGTGCTTACCCTAATAACTACCCTATTTGCAAAAGAATTGCCTGGTGCAGGGAGTATTTATTTGAGTCATAATATAAAATTTATTAAACCTGTTTATTATAATGATGAAATTACTGCAATACTTGAAGTTGTAGATATAAACCTTAAAGGGCACATTTTTATTAATACTATTTGTAAAAACCAATTTGGTGAGGTAGTTATTGAAGGAATTGCTAGATTAAAAAACACATATGAAATTTAGAGAGGCAAATATTGAAGATTGGGATAAATTATATGGTTTTTATAAAAAAGTATATAGAGAAAACCATCCACTTCACAGCAAAGAATTTTGGAATTGGCAATATGGAGATAAAAATTTTGGACGTTCATTTATTTGTCTGGATAACAAAGGAAAAATTATTGGACATGTTGGAGCTAATTTTTGCAATGGTATTTCTTGGATGATCAATGGTTTTCTTGACGAAGAATACAGAGGTAAAGGAATCATGTCAAATCTATATGATTTAGCAAGAGAGTATTATCCCTTAGCGGCTACTTCTGCTAACAATTTAGGGCTAGGTATGTATAATAGTATGAGGTGGATACGGTATTCTGATTTGGTTAGATACGTAAAAATTAATCCAAATTGTTTAGACAAGAGTTTTAAAAATGTTTGTAAAAAGGTCTCTGTAACTGTTGATTGTTTAATAATAAAAGACACTCATTATTTTCAGCAACCATCAATAAAAGGGATATTATTAAATGACGGATCAAGAGCAGTAAGTCAGGAAGAGGTTGGTGGTTTGCAAATGGTAACAATCGAAAATTTTCAATCAATAGAAGATCAGGCTTGGCAACTAGGCTATTTGTGGATGGATTATGTAACTTCTTGGAATGACTTAAAGACAAAAGATTTAGAAAAAAATGGATGGGTTTTAGATTATAAAAGTGTAGTTCCTTGGAGATTGAATCCTATTGAAGAAAATTATTTCTGTGATGTAAGTTTTCTGTCGGAAGAACCCTTAAATAAAGAATTTATCGTCAGAAGATTTCATTCTGACCACGGAAGAATAGGGAGTTTAAAAAAAGCATAAATGAAGAACTTAGGAGTAGTCATAACGGATGGAGTAGGATTTCGGAATTTTATTTTGAGTGATTTTATTAGTGAAGCTAAAAATAATTTTGATGCAGTTGTTATCTATTCTTGTATTCCTACCAATGCTTTTGAAAAGTACCATTTAAATTGCAAAATAGTAGAGTTAGGTCAATTTAATGAAAAATTCATCACTTGGTTTTTTAGAAAGGCCAAAGAAGTGGCTCATCTGCAATTGCATAAAAAAAACAATTTTGGTATACAGGATAACTTTAATTCCAATAAGACTGTAGCAAAAAATCCTCGTGGCTATGCCACACGATTTATTTACAAAATGACGGCTTTACTGCATTCAGAATCTTGGATCCTGAGGTTTAATAAATTACAACAATTATCTTTTAGAAATAATTCAAGAAGCAAAGTATTCTCCAAGCAGTTGAAAGAAGATAAAATCGATATTCTTTTTTTTACACATCAACGCCCACCTTTTATCGCTCCATTAATTTATCAGGCTGAAAAATTAAAAATTAAAACGGTTTCCTTTATTTTTAGTTGGGACAATCTCGCTTCCAAGGGGCGAATGGCAGGTAATTTTGATCATTATTTAGTATGGAGTAATTTGATGCAATCGGATTTGTTGCACTTTTATCAATCGGTAAAGCCTAATCAAATTGATGTTGTTGGGACTCCACAGTTTGAACCTTATGTGTTAGAGCGTTACAAAACCAACAAAGACCATTTTTATGCAACATATGAGTTGGATCCAGCATTGCCGGTCATTTTATTTACCTGCAATGATTCCAGCAGTAAGAATGACCCTTTTTATCTAGAATTACTTGCAGATTATATAGCGGCCAATAAAATAAAAGTAAATTTAATCGTGCGAACCTCTCCTGCTGACGAACCCAGTCGGTTTTTATATCTACAGGAAAAATATCCTTTCCTAAAATGGAACTTTCCTGATTGGACATTAACTAGAGAAAACCACGCAGAACCTTGGACGCAAAGAGTGCCTGAGTTTAATGATATTGTAAATTTGAAATCAGTATTACAGTTTTCGGATGTTATAATCAATGTGCTATCCACCATAATTTTAGATGGGTTTCTATTTGACAAACCTTCTATTTGCCCTGTTTTTGGGAGTAAAGAAAAAAATTTAGATTCTATAGAAAAGTTTTTGGATTATGCCCATTTACAACAGGTGGAAGATAGTAAAGCCGTGATAATTGTGAAAGAACAAAGCGAATTTTTGAATGCAATTGATATGGTCTTAAAGAATCCTGATGCATTATTAATAGAGCAAAAAAAGTTTGTTATTTTAGAAATAGGTAAACCACTCGAAGGCACTAGCAAGCGAATCGCCACTATTTTATCTCAACTGAATGACCAACCCTAAAAAAATAGCCGTCGTTTGCAATTATGCATTAAACCCCAACCGTATTGGGGGCATGGATCGTTTTTGGGTAGCTTATGATCAGAAAGCAAAAGCCTTAGGCTATGAAATAGATTGGTATTTTTCAGATTACACCTCCTTTGAATTCTTTTCAGAACTGACGATATTTAGTGCTAATAACGAAAATATGGAGTTTTTTTTCTTGGAAAAAATCAATCAAGAAAAACTACAATACGCTGTTTTAGTCACTCATTTTTTGGCGTTGTGTACTTCTTTTTTTAAAAAGGCAAAAGCTACCGGGATTCAACAAACTATTGTGGTAGATCACAATCCAAGACCTTTGGAAGGGTTTCCGCTTTCTAAGATTCTAAAAAATAAAATCAAAGGAGTCTTGTATTCTCAATATATTGACCAGTTTATAGGTGTTTCAGAATATACCCGAAAGCATATTCTGAAGGATTATGGTTTTTTTCTGGACAATAAAATAAGTGTGATTTATAACGGAATTGACACTTCGGTTTTTGTAAAACGATTCCAAGAAAATAAAAATAAATTTATACTTACCTCTCATTTGAGGGAATCTAAAGGGATTCAAGATTTATTGAGGGCTTTGTCACTTTTAGAACAACCGATTTTAAGCCAGATTCAAATCGATGTTTATGGAGAAGGACCTTATGAAATGGAGTTGAGAAGATTGACCACTGAGTTTAATCTTACTACTATTGTAAATTATAAAGGAAGTTCTTCAAAACTAAATGAACTTTATGCAGCCTATGCTTTTTTGATTCAACCCTCACACGGAGAGACATTTTGCTATTCTATCATTGAAAGTTTAGTATGCAATGTCCCCGTTGTTACCACCTTGGAGGCTGGAAATGTACTTTCGGTGATTGAAGAAAACACAAATGGATTTCTTTTTAATGCTGGTAATTCTCATCAGTTGGCAGCAATTCTAAAAAATATAGTTTTAAAAAATTTGAAATTTGAAAACGACGTTAGTCTTCAAATTGAAAACGACTTCAATTTAGAAAAAATGGTCAATGAACATATTCAATTATTATGCAAATAGCTTTCCTAACCCCCGAATATCCACACCCCAAAACTGGCAGTTCCGGTGGGATTGGTACTAGCATCAAGAACTTGGCTACTGGGCTTTTGGGTGAAGGTTGTTCAGTACGGGTTTTAGTTTATGGTCAAAAAGAGGACGGCATTTTTGAGGATAATGGGATTACTATTCAGCAAATTCAGAATGTAAAACTCAAAGGATTGTCTTGGTGGTTGACCCGGAAAAAGTTGGAACGCATCATCAATCAGTTGCATGCGAATCAAGAAATAGACCTAGTTGAAGCTCCTGATTGGACGGGAATCACTTCTTTTATTCAACCCCAAAAATGTCCAATAGTCATAAGATTAAACGGTTCCGATACTTATTTTTGTCATTTGGATCACCGTCCTGTGAAATGGATTAATAAATTTCACGAACGAAGAGCGCTTCAAAAAGCGGATGGTTTGCTCTCCGTAAGTCAATTTACAGCCGATTTGACCAATCAAGTTTTTGGATTGCAAAAAGAGTTTACTATTATACCCAATGCAATAGATGTCGATTTGTTTAATGACAATGGCACTATCAATGGGAAGAATGCGATTCTTTATTTTGGGAGTTTGATTCGAAAAAAAGGTTTGTTGGAATTGCCGTTTATTTTTAATGAAGTTGTAAAAGGGAATCCTGAAGTCCAACTTATGTTGATAGGCAAAGATGTGCCGGATATCGTTTCAGGAAACGCATCGACTTGGGTACTGATGCAGACGCTGTTCTCGGCTGAGGCACTGCAAAAGGTTCGTTATTTGGGCAGCGTTCCTTATCCGGAAATAAAAAAGCAAATAGACTTGGCAACAGTATGTGTTTTTCCTTCCTTTGCCGAGGCCCTGCCTGTTTCGTGGATTGAGGCAATGGCAATGCAAAAAGCGCTAGTCGCCTCGAATATTGGTTGGGCAACCGAAATTATTGACGATGGGTTGGATGGGTTTTTAGTGCATCCAAAAGATCATAATCTCTATGCAGAACGAATTTTGGAACTGCTTGAAAACACAGCATTGCAAAAACAATTTGGTACAGCAGCGCGAAAAAAAATTGTGAGTAGATTTAGTATGGAAGTAGTGGCAAAACAAAGTATATTGTTTTATGTCACGATAATGAAATCAAAACGATGATGGATTTAAAAGTGCAAAAGCTAAAAAAAATGAAATCATCACTTTCGAGGGGCATCGATAAAAGAAGAATACAATGATACTGATTTATCATAATGGAACACAGGTGATAGAAATGGTTCATGCCAATACCATTGCCATGGATCAGGTCAAACATAAATCCATAGCAGCTGTTCTTTTTGAACTAGCCAAAGCATATCCTACGGAATTACTGGTTTGGTGCCATCAAGCGGGTAAAGACCAACTTGATGTTTCGAAGATCGAAAACCTTTTTCATCACAAAAAACTACTCCTATCTTACGCTGCATCAAATGCTAATTTTATAGACAAAACGATTGGGTACATCGATACTTCTTTGTTTATTGGAAAAAATAAGACAGTGCCTTATGCCTCTTGGCAAATGAGCAGTTTTGCGGGTGGAGTCTATGCCGAAGTACTATTGGCCTCGCGTGATGCCGTTACAGTGGATAAAAATTTTGATTATTTTCTGTGTTCTTTCGCCAAAATTGCAATGCCAAAAGGATTGTTGTGTTATTCGGAACCCCGACTATTCCAACAGCAACCAATTAGTAAGGCCAAAAAAACCAATTGGTACACCCTTTTTCGTTTTGCGAAACAACATTACAGAACCCGTTGGATTTTCTTGTTACTATTGAATCTGTTTTTATACGAGCGGAAATTCCCTCTTGTCCCTTTTTTGTTTGCTCTTTTTTATAAAAACAGAACCCAAACGAATTTCAATTTAGACAGCATCAAGGTACAATCCTCCAAAAAAATAATAGACAAAGCTACCGTGGATGTTATTATTCCAACCATTGGCAGAAAGAATTATTTGTATGATGTCCTAAAAGATTTTTCGAAACAAACCCACATGCCCCAAAAGATTATAATTGTGGAGCAAAATCCCGAAGTGGAAAGCACGAGCGAGTTGGATTATTTGACCACTGAAAAATGGCCGTTTGAAATCCAGCACATTTTTACCCATCGAGCAGGCGCTTGTAATGCAAGAAACTTGGCTCTGGATCAAACGCAGAGTGAATGGGTTTTCCTGGCAGATGACGACAATCGTTTTGCGACTAGTTTGCTGGCGGATATATTCGAAAAAATCAATCAATATGGCAATCCAGTTCTCACGACCTCGTATCCTCAAAAAAACGAAATCAAGAAATACAACAAAGTTATCCAATGGCCTACTTTTGGTGCCGGGAATAGCTTTGTGCGTCGCGACCTTTTGCAAGACGTGCGATTTCTTCCTGCACTTGAATTTGGTTATGGTGAAGATGTTGATTTTGGAATGCAATTGCGTAATTTAGGCTACGATGTATTATATGTACCCGAACCTGAAATTCTCCATTTGAAAGCGCCTATTGGTGGTTTCAGAACAAAACCAGTCTTACAATGGCAAAATGATGTCGTTCAGCCTAAACCCTCTCCAACCATAATGTTATGTCAATTGTTACACAGCACAAAGGCTCAACATAACAGCTATAAAACAACTTTCTTTTTGAAGTATTATCGGTCTCAGTCGATTAAAAATCCCATTACATATTACATTAACTTTCAAAAACAGTGGGGACGTAGTGTGTTTTGGGCGAACGTATTAAAAAGACAAAATGAAGTTTAGCTTTACTTCTAGGTAACTATAATGTAGCAAAATATAGCTCCATATTACGTCAGTTCGAGTGATTTTTAAAGCTAGAAAAATGTTGATGATATAAAAAAATGACATTGCTTTAAAAATTGTATCGAGAACCAAACTACTCAAAATGCTTCTCGATACAATTTAGAAGAGTAAAACTATCGCATTACTATTCTAAATCGAATCGAAGTGAGGGTAAAACGAAATTAATTTGAATAGCTGTATGGTTACATTTATAGCGCATTTTGGAAGTAAATGTAATTGGCTCCTTTTTTGTATCTTTGTGTTTTAAATTCATATCCCTATGACAACTATAACTATCAATGAACGAACCAAAGCAGGTAAAACGCTTTTAGAATTGGCAAAGTTGCTTGCTATAGCTAATAAAGGAGTGGTGATTGACGAAGGAGTGGGAAATGAACTTCTTCTTAAAGAAGAAAAAAGTGTTTACAATCCTAAATTTGTGGCCAAAATTAAGTTGGCTGAAAAGCAAATAAAAGAAGGAAAAACAACTACTATTAATACGGAATCAATATGGGAAAGTATTCAATAGTTTTTGCAGCAAACACCATAAAAGAACTTGAAAAGCATAAAAAAGTAGGGAATAAAGCGATCAACACTAAAATTGATAAAATATTCAACGAATTAAAAGAAACTCCTTTTACAGGAGAGGGACAACCTGAGCCCTTAATATATAGTCTTACAGGATTGTGGTCACGACCTATCAACCGAGAACATAGGATAGTTTATAGGGTAGAGGAAAATATTGTGACTGTTTTCGTCGTTTCAGCAATGGGGCATTATTCAGATAAATAAATCAGAAAAAAATAATTGGCTATACCATTCTCCCTCATCATCTGCACCTATATGCGTCCTCAATCGGTCTTGCAATTGTTGCAATCGGTGCAAGAGCAAACTTTGTATCCCGATGAAATCCTAATCATTGATGGCTCTACGAATCGTGAAACAGAAACAATTCTACAAGAAAATCTATTTCCCAACTTACATTATTTTGCTGTTCCGCCCGAGCATCGCGGCTTGACCAAGCAAAGGAATTATGGAATAGAACGATTAGGGTCTGCGATGGAAGTCGTTTGTTTCCTTGACGATGATACCGTATTAGAGCCGCGTTATTTTGAAGAACTAATCCAAACATTCGAAGAACATCAGGATGTTTCTGGTGTGGGTGGCGTAGCTCTTAATGAAAATGGCTGGATTAGGGCAGAGTCCAATATAAAATACGATAAATACCATTATTATCAATTGGATGGTTATGTTTACAAAGAAGGCCAACGGAATGTTGTACGTAATTATCTAGGATTGCAATCTCATTTGGATCCGGGAAGAATGCCTGATTATTCCTATAGCAAAACATGTGGTTATCCCTTAACTGATAAAATCTATGAGGTGGATTTACTGATAGGCATGTCGTTTGCCTTTCGGAAAAAGGTAGTAGATGCTATCCGATTTTCTCCTTATTTTGAAGGCTATGGTTTGTATGAGGATGCTGATTTTAGCCTCCGAGCTTTGGAATTCGGCAAAAATGTAATTAATACCAAAGTGCAGTTGAGTCATTTTCATCATCCCTCCGGAAGACCCAATCAGTACAAATATGGCAAAATGGTCGTGCGTAACGGTTGGCATGTATGGAGAGTCAAAAATCCAAAACCGTCATTCAATGCAAAATTAAAATGGCATTCGATTACAATTTTGTTGACATTGATACGATTTTCGAATACATTTACAACGAGAAAACCAAAGGAAGCTTTTAGCGAAGCCATGGGAAGAACGGTGGGTTGGTGGAGTTTGTGGTGGAATAAACCAAAAGTAAGATAAATTTAATTGTTAAAAAATGAAGCTATCCGTTGTTTCTCCGGTGTATCAGGCAGAAAAAATTATTCCGATATTGGTTGACAGAATAGAAAAAGCAGTCAGTACAATTACGGATGATTATGAGATTATATTGGTGGACGATGGCAGTCCAGATACCTCTTGGGATGTTGTCGAAAAAATGGCGAAAACAAATCCGAAAATATTAGGTATAAAACTGAGCCGTAATTTTGGGCAGCATTATGCGATTACTGCAGGACTTGATAATGCTAGTGGGGATTGGGTTGTGGTTATGGATTGTGATTTACAAGACCAACCCGAGGAAATAGTTAAATTATATAAAAAAGCAATAACAGGATTTGATATTGTTTTGGGGCTACGAGACAATAGATTAGACAAGTTTCCCAAAAGATATTTGTCAAAATTATATTATATTTTATTATCTTATCTAACAGATTCAAAAATTGATAACCGTGTTGGTTCTTTCAGAATACTTTCTAAAAAAGTTGTAACTCAATTTGTATTAATGAGAGAACATTATCGTTTTTTTGGTGCTATGATGGATTGGATGGGTTTTAAAGTTGCTTTTGTTGAAATCAAGCATGATAAGCGTTATGAAGGGGAAAGCACATACACATTTAAAAAGTCGATTAATCTTGCAGTTAACGGAGTTTTAGCATTTTCAGATAAACCTCTAAGATTAACTATAAAATTTGGAATTTTTATAGTTCTTACTACGAGTCTTTTTATTTTTTACAAAATTGTAAATGCAATTGTTTTTAATTCATCGGTGATTGGATGGTCAAGTATAATTGCATCAATTTTTTTTTCAACAGGAATTATTGTTATTATTCTTGGCGTAATAGGGCTTTATATAGGTAGAATTTTTGGGCAGGTAAAATTTCGTCCTTTATATATTATCACTATAACAACTAAAACACTAACTAATGGATAACAGATTATCAAATATTACTAATAATTCCGAACAGGCAATGTCTATCAAATACAATACGATGGTTTATGAATTGCAAAGTGCTGGTAAAAAGGTTTTAATATTAAGTTTAGGTGAAGCTTTTTTTGACATTCCTCTGTATTCTTTTGATAAATTACCATTTCCAAATATATATCATTATACAAATTCGAGAGGAATACCAGAATTGCGAAAAAAATTATCTGAATTTTTTCTCAAAAATTACGATATCCCAATAAATTACGAAAAAGAAATACTTTTAACTGTAGGTTCCAAAGCTGCCATACATTTTGCATTTATGGCAACTCTAAATCCTGGTGATGAAGTGTTGATACCTGAACCATTTTGGGTAAGTTATCCAGAGCAGGTTAAATTATGTTATGGTGTTCCGGTAAGTGTTCCTTATTATAAAACGGTTTATGATTTTGAAGAATTTATTACAAAAAAAACCAAAGTAATAGTAATCAACAATCCACACAATCCAACTGGATACCTTTATACAGAGAAAGAATTAAAACATTTGTTAAAATTGGCAAAGAAGTATAATTTGTGGTTATTTAGTGATGAAGCATATAGTGAATTTGTAGATGACAAAACCTTTATTTCTCCTGGTAAAATTGATCGTTTGAAAGAGAGGACGGTTATTTTTAATTCAATTTCTAAAAACTACGGGATATCAGGATGGAGATTGGGCTACGTAATTGCAAATGAAAGTTTGATTTTTAATATTCTTAAAATCAGTCAGCACTTAATCACTTGCCCACCAACAATATTAGAATATTATGTTGAGAAATACTTTTATGATATTTTGGAGATAACAAATCCTCAAATTAAAGAATTGGTTCAAAAAAGAAAAGTAATTGCCGATTTTATGGTAACGATTGGATTAGAGTCATTACCAGGCACAGCTACATTTTATTTTTTTGTTTCAATTGCTCCCACAAGATTAACATCAGAGGAGTTCTGTGCGAAGTTGCTACATGAATATTTTATTAGTACAGTTCCCGGTTTGGGATATGGAGACAGTTGCGATAAATTTATTCGTATTTCAGTAGGTACGGCAACCACGAATGAAATAAAAAATGGATTAGTTGTAATTAAGCAACTGATAGAAGAAACTAGCACAAAAGAAATTAATCATCAAAATAATGTTCTAGTTGTAGCAGGGGGGCTATGGCAAGTTCCTTTAATTAAGTATTTAAAAAATAAAGGACATAATATTTTTGTTGTTGATCCTTATTTACATTCACCAGGAGTTATCCTTGCGGACGTTCATATACAAGCAGATGTTCTCGATTATGAAAAAATCAAAAAACTAGTTGAAAAATTTAAATTTAAATTCATCACTTCAGATCAATCAGACATTTCAGTAAATACGGTTGCACAATTAAATTCATATTTGGAATTACCTGGGAATTATATTGAAAATACTGATAAGTTCGTAAACAAATACAATATGCGAATATTTGCACAAAAATATGGAATTCCAATTCCACAATTTTGTAAAATTAATAGAGCTGCTGATTTACAGAAGTTTATTAATAAAGTTGGTTTGCCAATTATACTAAAGCCCGCAGATTCTCAATCAAGTCGGGGGGTTATAAAAATTGACTCAAACAATTTATCTTCTTTAGATAGCTTTGTTGTGAACAGTTTGAAATTTGCAAACTGTGGATATTTAATTGCAGAGGAGTTTATAGAAGGTAACGAAGTTACAGTTGAAGGAATAGCTTCGAACTATAAACATAGGACATTAGCAATCTCTATGAAAAAACACTTTAGAATAGGAATTGCATCTGAATTGCGCTATCCTGCCGAATTACCTGATAAAATTTATCAAGAAATTGAAAAATGGAATGATTTGTTTGTTGAGAATTCAGGGTTGGAATTTGGCATTACACATGCAGAATATATGATCAATATTACAACTGGGAGTGTTGTGTTAATTGAAATTGCTTGTAGGGGAGGGGGTACTTTAATTTCTTCGGATATTGTTCACTGGGTGTCAGGAGTAAATGTTTATGAAAAATATTATTCAAATTTAAACGGTGAAATAACGAATGTTAAAGGATTAGATGTTTTGAAACGGCATGCCATTTTAAAATTTTTCGAGTTTAAATCAGGTGTTGTTAAATCAATTTTAGGATTAAATAGCATAAAAAAGAATGAAAAGATAATTAGTTGTGAATTAGGATTTAAACAAGGAGATACTCTTCAATCAGCTAATGATGACCGTTCTCGACAAGGTTATTATATCGCTTTTGCAAATACGAAAATAGAATTAGATGAAATAATAGAACTAGTAGCAGAAACGATAAAAATTGAATATGAATAAAATTCCTATATTTGATAGTGTAGTACATCCAACTATTAATGGTGATTGGATATTACCAAATTACCCACAATACGGCAATATTAATACTCTTCTTAACGAAATGGAAGCAAATACAATTTGCAATGCTTTTGCAGTTGGAATGAATTCAATAGGAGCTTATGATGAGACTAAATATAGTGAATTTGTTACTTCGAAAAGTGATAAATTATTACCAATTGCTTTTTTTAATGTCAACGATCATAATGATATATCATCTGTAATAACAAAATTAAAATTCCTTAAAAGCAAAAAATACAAAGGAATAAAACTTCATCCTCGAATTGGAAAGTTCAATTTATTAAATCCGTTATTACCTGAAATCATAAAAGCTGCAAATGATGAACATCTCGTGGTGTTATTGTGTACTTATTTTTATGAAAACACTGAAAATGTACTTTACAATAACCTAGAAAATTTATTTAAACTATTGATTAATATACCGAATGAAAAAATAATTTTATTGCATGCTAGTTCAGTTCGTTTACTAGAAATGATGGAAATTACAAGAGCTTTTAAAAATATTTTACTCGATTTATCTTTTACATTGAATAAATATGAGAATAGTTCACTCGATATGGATATTCAATGTTTATTTAATTCATTTGATAGGCGAATTTGTGTAGGCTCTGACTTCCCTGAAATCTCTATCTCCGAAATGCGACAGAGATTTGATTTTTTTTCAAAAAACATATCAGCAGAAAAGGCATCGAACATAGCACATAAAAATATACAGCAATTTCTTAATTTCTAAAATATGACTTTTTCCAAAAAAGATATTGATAGTGTAATTCAGAGATATACCAAACGTTATAATGAATACGGATATTCTCCAAAATCCTTAGGTTGGGACAAGGGCAAGCAAGATATTAGGTTTGATATTCTTTGCTCTCAATATGATTTTGATGACAAACATGTGTTAGATATTGGGTGTGGCTTTGGTGATTTAAATAAAACCTTATCTCAAAAATCAAAAAATTATAAATACACAGGAGTTGATTTATTAGAAGCTTTTATTACTGAAGCCAAAAAACATTACCATAATGAAAATATAAATTTTGAACACGGAAATGTTTTGGAAATTGAATCAACAAAAACATATGATTATGCAATTTCATCGGGAGTTTTTAATCACAAAATAGAGGGTAATAAGAATTATGAATTTATTGAAGAGGTAATAAAAAAAACACTTAGCATTTGCAAAGATGGATTAGCATTTGATTTTTTGTCTGATAAGGTTGACTATCCACTAGAGAATACTTTTCATAGTAGCCCAGAAAAAATACTTTCAATTGCATACAAATATTCAAGAAATATAGTGCTAAGAAATGATTATATGCCTTTCGAATTTAGCCTATTTATCTTTAAAGATGATAATTTTCAAAAGTTAGATACGGTTTTTAATAAATATAAATTAATAAACAGTGATTTATTTAAAATTTAAGGGATGATTATACCTTTTAATATAGTTTATCTTACCAGCAAAGAACTGATTTACACTATCGCTTTTGGAATGATTTGAGTAGTTATAAATTAGCAAAACTTGCATTTTTCGCACATAATCTGTAATATTGTTTTTAAGCAAAAAAATTTTCTACTTTCTTCTATGAAAATACCCTTCAATAAACCTTATCTTACCGGGAAAGAATTAGTCTATATCGAAGACGCTGTCAAAAAAGGCAAGATTTCGGGCAATGGCTATTACACCCAATTGTGCCAGGATTTTTTTGAAAATAAATACGGTTTCCATAAATGCCTATTGACTACTTCCTGCACCGATGCGCTCGAAATGGCAGCGATCTTAATCAATATTCAAGAAGGCGATGAGGTTATTGTGCCTTCCTATACTTTCGTTTCGACCGCCAATGCCTTTGTGTTGCGGGGTGCCAAGGTTGTTTTTGCGGACAGCAGAACGGATCATCCCGGTATAGACGAAGACAAAATAGAATCCTTGATTACCCCAAAAACCAAAGCTATTGTTCCCGTACATTATGCGGGTGTAGCTTGTGATATGGACAAGATTATGGACTTGGCAACAAAGTATAATCTCTTTGTCATAGAAGATGCCGCCCAAGCTATTGACAGTTTTTATACGGGCAAGGACGGCGTACAAAGACCTTTGGGTTCCATAGGACACTTGGCTGCCTTTTCTTTTCACGAAACCAAAAATATTATTTCTGGTGAGGGCGGAATGTTGGCCATAAACGATTCCCAATTTACCGAAAGAGCCGAAATTATTTGGGAAAAAGGAACGAACCGCTCCGCTTTTTTCAGAGGTGAAGCCGATAAATACGGTTGGGTCGATATAGGTTCTAGTTTTTTACCTTCCGAAATTATTGCTGCTTTCCTTTGGGCGCAACTAGAAAATTTACCGAATATTCAACAAGTTCGTATCGCCCATTGGGAACACTACTATGCGAAACTGCAATCTTGGGCTGTCGAAAACGAAATTCAATTGCCTTTGATTCCTTCTTATGCCACTAATAATGGACACATGTTCTATATCGTGTGCGAGAACCTTGCGCAAAGAACCGCAATTATCGAGAAGTTGAAAAGTAAAGGCATATTAGCAGTTTTTCATTACCTTAGTTTGCATACCAGTGGGTACTTCAAAGAAAACTATCAGGGGAATGACTTATTGCTATCGGATAAGTATTCGGATCGCGTGTTGCGATTGCCTTTATTTTATGGAGTAGCCGTATGGCAAGTTGTAAAAGAATTAACGAAATAAAAATTAATTTAATAATTATAAAAATGGAAAATAGGATTGATACAATGGCAGCAAAATCAGAAATGCTATTACGATATTGTGCGATTGTTTATTTGTTTGTTGCGCTCTATTATTTTATGATTTTGCCAAAATTTAGTGGCGATGAACCTGTTTTTATTGCTGACCTGCATTTGATTCACGATTCGGGATGGTATGACGCCTTGGTCAAAAACATATCGATTCCGTATATGCTGTTGGTGTATCCGTTTTCGTTTATTATGGAAGATTATATCGCTTTGAGAATTGTGAATGTTGGATTGGTGGTTCTGCTGTTGCTCTATTTTTATTATGTTTCCAAATTTAAGTTCAATTCCTTCTATTCCTATTTGCTTTTTTTTATCAGTACCGTAGGTTATTTTTATTATGGGACCAATGATTGTTTAATTTTTGTTTCCATGATTGTTTTTTTCAATGAAGTACATAGGGCCGTAAATAAGAAGGATGTCAATTTTAATCTGGCTTTAACCGCCTTAGTAATCGCTTTTTTTACTCGGGAGCTGTTCTTGGTCTATTTGCCTGTTGTATTTTTAGGGCTGTATATTTTATTCACATCAGGATGTAAGTTTTCTACTAAAACATTTATTCCAGTCGGGTTAGTCCTTTTCTTTGTGATTTTAAATATACCGTCTATCCAAAAAAACGGTACCTTATCCTACGATAGAAAAACACCTCCGAGAGAATTTCATGTAACATGGCCACAACGCAACTATTTATCCCAATTAAGGGTAAACGAAGGGACATTAAAAAACGGACAGCACGTTGGCTGGCAAGAAACGCAAGATTATTTAGATGCCAACGGAAAAGATTCGCTACCGGTGGGCAATATAGAAGGCATAATATTAGATTGGAAATTAACTATGACCGAGTTTTTTAAAGATTTTGCCACGACGATTGTGAATAGTTTTCGCTCCTTAGGCTTTATGTTATTGCTGTCGATGCTGTATTGGTTCCACCAATCTAAAAAAAATAAAATAATTGATTTCAAGTATTTTGTTCCTTTCTCCACTTTAGTAATGATGATGATATTCTCCTTTATTATTATTTGTTTTCCTGATTTACGCTGGTTATCGCCGGTCTTTGTAATGACTTTAGTGTATTACTCGGAATTACACGAACATAAATCCATCTCAAAATATTTCATTTTGGCCAATACCTTAGTTTTATGTGTTTTTTCGGTCTATGGCATTGTTAGAATTTTTATGAAATTATAAAGTAGGAATGGTGAATATCCAATACTGAATAGCCAAGACGAATGATGTCACGTGATTCGAACCAAGTGAACAGACGAAACAAATATGAATGAGTAAAAAATTATTAAAATAAAGATATGAATACAATGGATTTTTCTTCCAAAAGACTAGTTTGGTCCACAGTGATCATTTCGACCTTGCTCATGCTATTGGTACTCAATTTTTCGTTTAGAGCCAACCGTTTTGGTGATGGTACCTTTTATGATGAGTCAAAGAGTATTGCATTATATATAAAAGGGGAGGTCGGATTAGACAAAGTAGTGATCACTAAAGCGCCAGGTCCCATTTTGTTTTATACACCAATCTATTTGTTGGCTTCTTCAGCAGCTACCCCAGATCAGTTATGGGTGTACGGAGTTGTTTTTACCTTCTTTTTAGGAGTAATCAGTTTGTTGTTTATTTTCCAAATTGGGACTACTTTTTTTTCTAAAGAAGTGGGGCTTTTAAGTGTGCTATTGTTTTTTGCCTTCCCGATACACTGCTACTATTCTTTGGGAATATTGGCAGAAATGCCCGCTTTTTTTTCGTTGGCCTTGGCACTTTACGGCTGGTCAATCGCCTTTGGTGAACCCAATAAAAAAAGAGGTTGGGTGATGCTTGTACTCGGGATGTGGTTTTTGATTTTAAACCGACCTAATACCATTTTACTTCTAGGGGTACTTTTTTTAGTTATTGGATATTCGTTTTTTAAAAGCAAACTGTTTTATACCCAATATGGTAAAAAACTAGCCATCACTTTTTTTAGTGTTTTATTTTTGGGTATAGGAACAACTCAGTTGGTCAATAAGTTAAATGGAGTCAATTTCAGTGGGAGCCAAGAGTACTATTTTTATTATATGGCACACATGGGAAGATTCCAATTTCGAGAAGAACCTACCGATTTACGATTTTGGGAGAGTGACAATCGACCTGACAGCAAGGATTACCAAAATTGGATACGAAGTGGAGGGGAGTTGGAGGCAGTAATCTCCAAAACGAAGCGTTCTTATACTAATGTTTACAGGGAATTTATCGTACAGGATGTGCTTGAACATCCTTTTCTGACCGCTAGGCAGTTTTTAGTACGTTCTGTTTATGGTCATATTAATATTATCAGCAAAGTCCAACCTCCACAATTTGATTTGGGGCCATTCAAAGGGGCTTTTGGCTTTTGGACTTTCCTATTGCTGATCAATTCTATTAATTTACTCGTTCTTTTGGGTCTGGCATTATTTTTATTCCAAGAAAAAAATCTAATCCGCTATTGGTTATTTTGGGGTATTTGGCTTGGTTTATTGGTTTTTCACGGCTTAACTTATATGGAACCGCGCTATCTTTTTCCATCAAAAGTAGCCTTGTATATTATGAGTGCCGCAGGGCTATACCATATCCATTGGATCAAAAGAATAATCGATGCACTGGCAGTATATGTGTTGCCAAGTACTAAGCCTTTAGGATAACCAATGGAAATTGTATTCCCATTTGCGATAGCGTATCCAAATAGCAGCGGAAGTTTTTTTTGATTCAATTGAAAAAAGTTATCTTCCGCAAATTATTTCATTTCAAATGAATTCTAATTATTTCAAAAAGGAAGTAGATTTATAAACTAAATTTGACCAAAAGGAAACTTAATGAAACAGGTGAAAGAAGATCTTCCTGATCTAGTAATAATTGGTGGTGGTATCACGGGATTAAGCGCAGCGTATATTGCTGCAAAAAAAGGACAAAAAGTCACCGTTATCGAGGCTACTAGTAGTTTTGGGGGTTTGTTAAGCACTTTTCAAATCGGGGGTAATAGACTCGAGCACTATTATCATCATTTTTTCACCCACGACGAAGAATTAAATTGGCTAATAAAAGACTTAGGGATTCAGGATAAATTGTTTTACAAAAAGACAACAATGGGGGTTTTTAAAAATGGTAAAATCTATAATTTTAATTCCCTTTTCGATTTATTACAATTTAAACCCATCCATTTTATTGATAAAATTAAGTTTGGACTCACCAGTCTTTACCTGGGAAAAATTGCGGATTGGAAAAAATATGAGCACATATCGTGTATGGCTTGGTTCGAGAAATGGGCCGGTAGCAGCACAACATCCTCGCTTTGGGCTCCTTTACTGGCCATTAAATTTGGTCCGTTTGCATCGAAGGTACCACTATCGTGGATGATTGGAAGATTAAGACAAAGAATGAATTCCAGAAAAAACGGAGACGAGCGATTGGGATACCTTGACGGAAGTTTGCAAGTGCTCCTGGACACTCTTTTAGAAAAGCTAAAAGAAATGAATGTTGAATTGGTAAAAGAATCGCCTATCGACAAGATCAATTTCGACTCCAATGCAATAAACAGCGTAATGAAAGGGGATAGGATATATAGAGGTAAGAACTACTTATTTACGATACCCGGAACAATTTTGAGCAAAATGTTGGTTAACGAACAGCCTGAATTCGCAAAGAGTCTTAGTGAGATTAAGTATTTTGGTGCTATTTGCGTTATTCTCGAATTAAACAAACCTCTAAGCACGATTTATTGGTTAAATATTGCTGATGCTGATTTTCCTTTTGGAGGTATCATTGAACATACTAATTTTATTGACAAAGAAAAATACAACGGGAGTCACATCGCATATCTTTCCCGATATTTTGCCATGGATGAAAAAATAGCCACACTGTCAGAAGAGGAGGTAAAAGAATTGATGATACAACAATTGTATAAAATTTATCCTGATTTTGAAAGCAGTTGTTTAAAAAATGTTTTTATCTTTAGAACTAATACAGCCGCAACAGTTTGTGATTTGAATTTTTCCCAAAAAGTTCCGCAATGTCAAACTAAAATCGACAATATGTTCATTGCCAATATGAGTCACGTCTATCCCGATGAAAGAAGCACCAATAATTCGATAAAAATTGCGATGGAAGCTTTGAAGCTCTTGGGCGTAGACTCGGATTTGGCAAAACAAACTAATTCACTTTCTTGTAAAATAGGTTTTTAAAATGATATCACTAGTTATTCCTTTATTTAACGAAGAAGAAAATGTCAATCATCTTTACAAAAGACTTACAGAGTCGAGTTTGCTGTGGAAAGAAGACTATGAAGTACTATTTGTAGACGACGGTTCTTATGATGACACATTGGTACTGCTCAAAGAAATATGTGTTCAAGACGCGCATATAAAAGCAATCAAATTGTCCAGAAATTTTGGTCATCAAGCTGCTATCTCTGCCGGAATTAAACACGCTAAAGGCGATGCTGTAATCATAATGGATGGTGACTTGCAAGATCCACCCGAAGAACTACCCAGATTTCTGGATAAATGGCGCGAGGGGTACCACGTTGTTTTTGCCATCAGAAAAAAGAGAAAGGAAGCCTTTTTAAAAAGATTGTCGTACAAAACTTTTTACAGACTTCTAAAACTGATTAGTGATATCAATATTCCATTAGACTCAGGTGATTTTTGTGTTATGGACAAAAAAGTTGTCAGGGTTCTGAACAATGAAATGTTAGAGCATAGCCGTTTTATAAGGGGATTGAGGGCATATGCTGGATTTAAACAAATCGGAATTGAATATGAAAGAGCGGAAAGAGCTGCAGGCGAAGTTAAATATACTTTTAGAAAACTAGTAAAATTAGCTATTGATGGGTTGCTCGATTTTTCTACTTTCCCTTTACGAATCGCCACCTATATGGGTTTTGCTATTGCAGTCCCTTCTTTTATTGTAGGTTTGTTTTTTATAATTCACAGGATATTCAACTTCAAATTTTTGGGTTATTCCCCTTCCGATACCCCTGGATTGGCTTCGTTAGCTGTTGGAGTATTTTTTCTTGGAGGCGTAATTATGGTTATGCTGGGTGTTATTGGCGAGTACATTGGCAGAATCTATTTTGAAGTTAAAAATCGTCCTTTATACATCGTTGATGAAATTTATGGTGATGAACAGTAAAAGGGCAAAATGTTTTTATAGCTTCGTTTAGCCTAATAATTCTTGAATTTGAAGTGTAGAAAAAAACAAACCCTCAAACGAATTCAACCCAAAAAGAGCAGCACATCCTTATTTCAAACACAATAACGTCTTTTATGCAAGAATACATTATACATCCCGATACTCATTCTAAGTTGGTGTCTTCATCCGCCGATTATCTTTTATTTGAAGACAATTCAAGGTTGCCTATTCATAAAGGAATACCTATATTGTTTGGAGTCGATTCCATATTCAATTCAGAGGATATCATCAACTCTAAAAAAACCACCCAGGATAGGGAACATTTGGATACTTCAAATATCAAAAATTTTATTCGCAGGAAATTGCTGCCTTCGCTTTGTGAAGATTTTGATATCGAAAAAAGATATGAAGTGTTATCCCAATTATTGCCTGCCGAAAGCAAGGTGTTGATTATTGGCACGGGAGAGAAAGCGGTCTACTATAAAAACAAGTTCCCCCATTGCGAAGTCATCACTTCCGATGTGCATAATGAGTTTAAACCGGATTATATTTTTGACGGTCATTTTATTCCTTTCGAAGATGCTTGTTTTGATTTGGTTTTGGCAGCGCAGGTTATCGAACATACGATAAACCCCTGGCAGTTTTGCCAAGAGTTGCAGCGAGTTACTAAAATTGGCGGGTTGCTGCAAATAGAAGCTCCACAAACTTTTCCGTATCACGCTGAACCTTACGATTTTTTTCGATTTACCTTTACTGGAATGCGCAGCTTGTTTTCAAAATGTGCAGTTGTAAAAACCGAAATCACCGAAGGTAATGCAGCCATTGTGGCAGTGACCATTTCTAATTATCTGATTAATACCAGTAGTATTGGATTAATCAGAAGTACGTGGTTATTGATCACCCGAATTTTGCTTGGTTGGTTTAAATATTTGGACAAACTTCAACCTTCATTGAATCGGAGAACCGTTTCTATGCCCAAAGGATATGCCTTTACCTTTAAAAAAGATGAATTGCAACGTAAGCCAGTTGATTTATTGAATGAGTTTTATCAATTGGAAAAATGATTTTTAAAGTATAAATTATTCTATTGAAATTTTTGTTGTGTTTGTTGTTTACTATGGGCTACTGTAAATATCCATTTACCTACGGTATCAGTCCCTTTAGTATTTTATTAATGAATCAATTGAGAGAAAGTCTAATTTTGGTTTTTGCTATTCTTTATAACCAAACTATTCAATTTTTCTCATGACTTCACTTTTGTATCAATTAAAATATCAAATTTTTTCTTTAGACATTTTTTTTAATACATGAGAATTCAAAAGTTCAGATAAATACATATTTCTTTTTTGAATAAGTCATTTATTTGCTTACTTTCACCTCCAAAGTAAATGAAATTTTAGGGGATGCCATCTGAGATGATATATTCACATTATAGAGATTGTTTGGGGAAATTAGCTTGTTTAGACGTTAGACCGAAATTTATAAAACGTAATTCTAAACCCTTTAGCACCAGTTAATATTTGTCGTGGGAAGGGTAAAACAGATTGTATTGTGATTTCTATCAAGGAATTCAAGTGTAATATACTATCATTAGGGTATGAAAAAATAATTATAAATGAAGAAAGAAGATCTAGCCTATTTCCAAATCATTCTGTTCCATGCAGTAATAGGGTTTATAGTGTATTTGGTTCCTTTTGTCTCCAAAATATATGGCTATGCCATCTTTGTTGTTGGAATCTATTATGTCGTTAAGACCCAAAACAAGCACAACGAAGCCTTGATTGCTGCTGCTTATGTCGTTGGAAGTGAGATTTTCCTCCGAATGACTGGGGGGAACCCCTTGTATGAAATTTCAAAATATGGGGTGATGTTTTTTATTTTTATGGGGATGTACTATAGTGGCTTCTCCAAGGGTGCGACGCCCTATTGGATCTTCCTGCTCCTCCTAATACCCAGTGTAGTGCTGACCACTTTTGTGCTCAATTTTGACACTAATATGCGGAATACTATCGCCTTTAAT
>Ga0209717_1000527_pt1 | contig 46376 bp, 39 predicted proteins | sample AD_UKC048_MetaG_FD_184418 | JGI IMG/M metagenome (GOLD analysis project Ga0209717, IMG submission 184418) | Active sludge microbial communities of municipal wastewater-treating anaerobic digesters from USA - AD_UKC048_MetaG (SPAdes) (version 2) | ecosystem: Engineered > Bioreactor > Anaerobic >...
CCGCAAAGCCGAGCACGCGCCAGTCGAGCGCAAGCGGTGCGAGCCTGGCGAGCTCCGGGGGCACGATCGGGCGGAGCAGCTCCATGCCCCAGAGGGCGACGACCAGTCCGACGGCGCCGCCGAGCAGACCGAGCACGCCGGCTTCCAGCAGGCTGCCGTAGATCAGATGGCGTGGCGCAGCGCCGAGTGCCAGGCGCACGGCGGTCTCATGGCGGCGACTGGCGAAACGCGCGAGCATGAGGTTGGCAAGGTTGGCACACGCGGTGAACAGCAGGAGGCCGACGGCGGCGGACAACACCAGGTAAAGGGGGCGGACTTTGCCGGTGACGTGTTCGCCCAGCGGCGTCGCAAAGGTGCCGATGTCGGCGTTGCTGTCGGGGTATTCGCGCTGGAGCCGGGTGGCGATGGCCTGGAGATCGGCGTTGGCCTGGGCGAGGGTGACGCCGGGCTTGAGGCGACCGGCGACGAAAAAGTTGTGGCGATGGCGGCTTTTCAGGGCTTCGGCGTCGTAGAGGGCGCCGAGCGGAATCCAAAGTGCATTGGTCTGTCCGGGAATGGCGAAGGAGGGCGGCATGATGCCGATCACGGTGTAGGGCGTGCCGCCGAGTTGCACGGTGCTGCCGACGATGTGTGGGTCCTGCGCGAAGCGGCGTTGCCAGAGACCGTGGCTGAGCACGACGGTCTTGGCGGCGCCGGGGAGGTCTTCGCCTTCGGACCAGAAGCGGCCGGCGGCGGGCTGTGTCTGCAATGCGCGGAAGAGGCTGGCTGTGACGAGTCCGCAGGAGACCTCCTCGGCATCGCCGGTGCCGGTGAGGAGCATGCCGCCGTTTTCGTGGAGGCCGATTTCCTGAAACGTGCTGTTTTGGGCGCGCCAGTCGGTGTAGTTGGCCATCGCCACCGGACTGTAGTGCATCCCGAAGAGGTTGGCCTTTTCCCAGACGGCGACGAGGCGGTCGGGCTCGGGGAAGGGCAGCGGGCGCAGCAGGGCGGCATCGACCACGCTGAAGATCGCGGTATTGGCCCCGATCGCCAGCGCAAGCGTGGCGACGACCACGGTGGTGAAACCGGGTGCCCGGAGGAGTGTGCGAAGGATGTGGCGGAGATCGAGGAGCACGGACGAAAGAGTGAATGGCGAAAAGCGCAGCGTGAGATACAGGCGGCCTCACTCGGCGCGGAGTGCGATCATGGGGTCGACGCGGGTGGCGCGGCGGGCGGGGATCCAGCAGGCGACAAAGGCGACGGCGAGCAGCGGCAGGGCGGCGGTGAGGTACGCGAAGCCATCCACGCTGGTGATGCCGAAGAGCTGGCTTTGAAGGAGCTTCGCGCCGGACAAGGCACCGATGCTGCCGAGGACGGCGCCGATCAGCACGAGGACGAGGCCGGAGCCGAGAATCTCGCGAAGCACGTCGAGCGGGCGTGCGCCGAGGGCCATGCGGATGCCGATCTCGCGGGTGCGACGGCCGACGTTGAAGGCGAGCACGCCATAGATCCCGATGGCGGAGAGGAAGAGGCCGATCGCACCGAAGAAGGTGAAGATGCCGGTGTTGAACCGCCGGCCGGAGCTGCGCTCGGAGATGCGTTCGCTCATGACCTTGACGTCGAAGACGGTCTCGCCAGGGGCGACGTTCTTGATGGTCGTGCGGATGGTGGCGAGTAGCGCCGAGGGGTCCTGCCGGGATCGGACGACCAGGTGGTACGTCATCGGCATGGGGAACTGGCTCAGCGTGGCGTAGTACTCGGGCGGGGCGCTCTGCTCCAGTCCGAGCTGGGCGGTGTTGCCGACGATGCCCACGACCCGGAATCGCGGCAGGTTCAGCTTGGGCTGGCCCATCTGGAACTGCCGTCCGAGGGCGTCTTCGCCGGGCCAGAGCATGGCTGCCATGCGCTCGCTGATGACGCATTGAATCTCAAAATTGCGGTAGATGGCTACGAAGGCGTCCTGTGACACCGTGACATTGGCCGGCATGTCGGGCTGGGGTTCGTGTCCGTCGAATGCGCGACCGCGGAGCAGGGGAATGCCCATCGTGCGGAAGTAGTCGGGCGTGATGACGTGCGAGTTGGCGGAGGGGATGTTTTCTGGAGCCGGAATGGGCCGATCCGTTGCAAAGACCGTACTGCTGGAGGTGTTCCAGGTAAATGGCAGTGCGGAGCCGAAGGCGGCCGACTCGACTTCGGGCAGGGCCTGCACGGCCTCGACGATGCGCTCATGGTAACGCGCAAATCCGAGCGGGTCGCGCCGGTAGTCGTCCATCGATGGCGGGGAGATGCGCATCGTGAGCACGCGCTCGGGGGAAAGGCCGGAGGGCATTCGGGAAAGCATCCAGAGGCTGCGGATCATGAGGCCGGCGGAGACGAGCAACACGAGCGCGAGGCCGACCTGGGCGACGACGAGCAGGTCCTGCGCGTGGAGACGGCCGAAGCGGGTGCGGATGATGCGCCGGGTGTTTTTGAGGGCGGAGTTGGGATCGTGGCGAGCGAGCCGCAGTGCGGGTAACACGCCGAAGGCCAGGCCGGTGGCGAGCGCGAGTGCGGCACTGAAAAGCAGGACGCGCAGGTCGAGCCCGACGCTCTCACCGTAGATGCTGTGGAGCTCCCACGGCATGAGCCGGCCGGCGAGTTGGCAGCCCCATGCGCCGACGAGCACGCCGAGGGCTCCGCCGGCGGCGGCGAGCACGAGGCTTTCGGTGAGGAGTTGGAGGAGGAGGTCGCCGCGGGTCGCGCCGAGCGCGGTGCGGATGGCCATCTCGCGCTCGCGCGTGCCGGCGCGTGCGAGGAGCATGTTGGCGATGTTCACACAGGCGATGAGCAGGACCATGCCCACGGCGCCGAATAGCAGGAAAATGGTGCCGCGGGAGGAGCCTGTGTACTGTTCGTGCAGAGGGACGAGCCCGGCGGAGACTCCGGCGTTGTCCTGTGGGTAGTCCTGCGTGAGGCGTGCGGCGATGGCAGTGATCTGGGTGCGGGCCGCTTCGAGGGAGGCTCCGGGTTTTAGGCGGGCGATGACTTCGGTGCCGTTGTGATTGCCGCGCATATTCAGAAAGGTGCGCTGAGCGTAGGGGGCGATAGGCACGATGAGCTCCATCTGCTGGTGGAAACGGAAGGAGTCGGGGAGTATGCCGGCGACGGAGATGGCCTCGCCGTCGAGCAGGATGGTGCGTCCGACCAGATCTGGATCGGCGCCAAAGGAGCGTTTCCAGAGGTCGTGGCTGAGCCAGGCCGAGGGCGTTGCGCCTTCGCGGTCGTCCTCGGGGGAGAGGTCGCGCCCGAGGGCGGCGTGCACACTGAGGATTCTGAAGAAATCGCCTGAGACGTAGCCGACGGTGGCGCGGTCGGTGCCCTGCGGTGTCTCCAGCTTAAGCGAGCTGCTGCGGTAGATCGCGAGGCCGGAGAAGACGTCCTGCGATTTCTGCCAGTCCAGGAAGTTGGGATAGGAGACAGACATCTTCGGCCACTGGCGGCTGGACTCGAAGACTCGTACGAGCTGCGCGGGCTCGGGATAGGGCAGGGCGCGCAGGAAGGTGGCGTTGACGATGCCGAAGATGGCGGTGTTGGCGCCGAGGCCGATGGCCAGCGTGAGCACCACGACCGTGGTGAAGCCGGGGGCCTTGCGGAACTGGCGGAGGGCGAAGCGGAGATGCTGAAGCATGAGAATGATGGGGGCGGTGTGGCCGGCGCGGCTTATTCGGTGCGCAACGCGGCCATGGGATCGATGCGGGTGGCACGCCGGGCGGGCAGCCAGCAGGCGAGGGCGGCGACGGCGAGCAGCACCGCCGTGCCTCCGAAGAGCGCAAGCGAGTCGATCGGCTGCATGCCGAAAAGAACTTTTGAAAGCACGAAGCCGAGGCCGACGGAGAGCAGGAGCCCGATGCCGGTGCCGAGCAGGGCGAGCCGCACGCTGTCGCGCATGACCGCGTACACGACTGATCGGGCGTGGGCGCCGAGGGCCATGCGGATGCCGATCTCGCGGGTGCGCTGGGCCACACCAAAGGCGACTACGGCGTAAAGGCCCATGACGGCGAGTCCGAGTCCGATGACGCCCTGAATGCCAGCGATGATCGCTCCGAGCCGCAGCGGCATGAAGGCAAAGATGCTGCTGCCCATGAGCTCGTCCATGGTGCGCAGGTCGTAGAGGGGCAGGTGCGGGTCGAGTTCGAAGAGGACCGCGCGTACCGGGCGGATGAGTGCGGAGGTGTCGCCATGGGCACGGATGATCAGGGTGAAGGGGCGCTCCTCCAAGGTCTGGCCGATCGACGTGTAGTAGAACGGGCGCGGAGCTTCGTTGATCATCATGTATTTTGCGGTGGCAACGACGCCGACGACCTCGACGAAGGGGCCGCCCTGCCATTGCTGGAAACGGCGTCCGAGCGGATTCTGACCAGGCCAGCAGCGTTCCGCAAAGGCGGCGTTGACCACGGCGACGGTCCGGCTGGTGAGGGTGTCGGTCTGGGCGAGGGTGCGGCCGGAGAGAAGGCGCAGGCCGAGGGCTTGTTCGTAGCCTGGGGCGACGATGGCGTAGCCGGTCCCGAGCGTGGCGTTGGGCAGGGATGAAACCGGGCTTTCCGGGATCACATCGCGCAGGCCGATCGCGTAGTCGAAGGGGACGCTGCTCGAAAGGGTGGCATCGGCGACGCCGGGCAGGGCGCGGATGCGGGTGAGTGCTTCGTCGGCGAAGCGGCGGGTCTGTGCCTCGGTGTAGCGCTGGAGCGAGGGATTGAGGGAGACGGTGAGGGTGTTGTCGTAGCGGAAGCCGAGGTCGGTCCCGCGGGCGCGCTGGAGGCTGCGGGCGAAGAGCACGGCGAAGACGAGCACGATCAGGGAGAATACGACCTGGCCGACGACAAACTGGTTGCGCAGACGGTGACGGCGCGGCGCGGCGATGGCGCCTTCACGCAACTGGGTGTTGAGGTCGATCCGGGAGGCGCGCAGTGCCGGGAGCAGGCCGCTGCCAAAGCCGGCGAGGATGGAGACGATGACGGTAAAGATGCGTTGCGGCCAGAGGGACGGTTCGGTCTGGGCCATGGGCATGTCACCCTGCGCGGCGATGTTGCCGATGAGCGGGGCGGTCCAGGTGGAGAGGCACCAGCCGAGCGCGCCGGCGATGGCCGCGAGCAGGAGGCTCTCCACGAGGAGTTGCCGCACGAGGCGGGCGCGGGAGGCGCCCAGGGCGGCGCGCACGGTCAGCTCCTTCTGGCGTGCGGCGGCGCGTGCGAACATGAGGTTGGCGACGTTGGCGCAGGCGATGCCGAGCACGAGGATCACCTGTCCGAAGAAAAACACCGCGAAGACGGGCAGCATGTCCGAGACGGAGGGATCGGGGCGGCCGCGGTTTTCCGGTATGACCACCGAGGAGACGTCGTGTTGGCTGTCGGGGTGCTCGGCGACGATCTGGCGGGTGACGATCTCCGCCTCGGCGCGGACGGACTCAAGGGTGGCGTCGGGACAGAGTTTGCCGACGACGCGCCAGAGGCTGGCGGCGCGCCATTCGAGCATGCCGGGGCCGTCGGCCTTGAGGTTGTCGAGCGTGCCGGTGGAGACGAAGCCGGTGACGTCGAGGTAGGGCGAGAGGCCGGTGAACGATTTCGGGGCGATACCGACAATGGTAAAGGTGCGCGAGTTGATGCGGATGGCGCGGCCGACGATGCTTGGATCGGCGCCAAAGCGCTGCGTCCAGCACGAGTGAGAGATCACGACGACGGGGGCGGCGCCGACCGACTCGCCGTCCGAGGGCAGGAGCATGCGGCCGTGCAGGGCTTGGACGCCGAGGGCGGAAAACGCATTGGGCGTGACGACTTCGAGCCAGGCGCGCTGGGGCGCATCGGTGCCCGTCGAGAAGTGCGCGGCCATGGGCGTGTAGGCGACGAGCGATTCGAGACCGCGGAGGCGCTCGCGGTAGTCCTTAAAATCGGGAAACGAGATACCGTGCGGGGTGTTCCAGGCCTGACTGCGCTGGAGCACGAGCATGAGCCGGTCGGCCTCCGCCACGGGCATGCGTTGAAACAGAAAGGTGCTGGCGACGCCGAAGAGGGTCGTGTTGACGGCGATGCCGAGGGCGAGGGTCAGCACGATCACGAGCGAGTAGCCCGGGGCTCGCTGGCACTGGCGGAGGGCGTAGCGGAGATCGGTGAGCACGGACGAAGAGTGAAAGATGAAACGTGAAGGGGGAGATGGCTGCGGGGTTACTCGCTTCGCAGGGCGATCATGGGATCGACGCGCGTGGCGCGGCGTGCGGGCACCCAGCAGGCGAGGAGGGCGACGAGCGTCAGCGCGCAGGAGATGATGGCGAAAACGAAGCCGAAATCGAAGGACTGCATGCCGAAGAACTGGCTGCGCATGGCAAAGGCGGCCGGCACGCAAGCCAGTCCGCCGAGGCCCAGCCCGATGGCAACGAGGCCGAGGCCGCCTCGCACGATGTTGGTGAGGATCTGGCGCGCATCGGCACCGAGGGCGATGCGCACGCCGATCTCCCGGGTGCGCTGAGTGACGGAATAGGCCATGACGCCGTAGAGGCCGACGCAGGCGAGCACGAGCGCGATGGCGGCGAAGACACTGACGAGGATGAGCATCATGCGGCGCAGGCGCAGTGCGAAGGAGTTGTCGATCGCCTGGCTCATGGTGCGCAGGTTGGCGACTGGCTGGTTGGAATCGACGGCGCGTATGGCAGCGCGTACGGAGTCGGCGACTGCCAGCGGTGAGCCGTGGGCGCGGATGGCGAGGCTGATCGTCCAGGAGAAATCGATCGCGGGCAGATACACCATCGGGGGCGGCGGGGCATCGAGCTGGAAGCGGCTGGTGTTGCCGACGACGCCGACGATTTCGCGGTCGATGTCCTTGAACCGGACGTGGCGGCCGACGGGATCCTCGTCGCCATAGAGCTGCCGGGCGAGAGCCTGGTTGACGATGACGACCTTCGCGGCGCCTTCGACGTTGTCGGCCTCGGTGAAGAATCGGCCTCGGAGCAGCGGAGTGCCGAGCACCTGGAAAATATCGCCGGCGATGCCGTCGAAGCCGCTGCGGATGTCGGAGCGCGGGTCCGGGTTTTCCGAGCGGCGGATGGTGTCGCCGTAGAAGCGTTGGTCGTTGAAAGGCGCTGCCGAGATCATGCCCGCGCTGGCGATGCCGGGGCGGCTGGTGAGCTCGCGCAGGGCATCCTGAATGAAGCGGACGCGGTGGGCGGGCGTGGGCGAGGCGTCGCTGGCGCGGGTGATGTCGAAGAGGAGGATGCCGTCGCGTTTGAAGCCGGTGTCGGCGTTGAGGGTGGCGACGAAGCTGCGCAGGAGCAGGCCTGCTGCGAAAAGGAGCACGACGGTCAGTCCGGTCTCGGCGATGATGAAGGTGCGTTGGAGGCGGTGGCGGGCGCCGCCGACGGCGCCGCGCGAGCTTTCCTTGAGGTCGGTGACGACATCGGTCTTGGCGATGCGCAGGGCGGGGACCAGCCCGAAGAGGATGCCGGTGCCGACCGAGACCAGGAGGGTGAAAAAGAGGACGGTGGCGTTGATCCCGATCGAGAGGTCCGCGATGAGCCCTTCGGCGCAGAACGCGACCAGCGGTCCGATGGCAAAGGTGGCGACGAAGAGGCCGGCCACGCCGCCGAGGAGGGCGAGCAGCACGCTTTCGACGAGGAGGAGGCGGACGATGCGGCCGGCGCTGGCGCCGAGGGCGAGGCGGACGGCGATCTCGGTCTGGCGTGTGGCGGCGCGTGCGAGGAGGAGGTTGGCGACGTTGGCGCAGGCGATGAGGAGGACGAGGCCGACGGTGGCCATGAGGATGGCGAGGTACGGGCGGGCGCCGCTGGTGGTGGCCGATTGGAGGGAGTCGACGGTGACGACCCAGTCGGCCTTGTTGGGCGGGTAGAGCGCGCGAAGGGTGTCGTTGGCGGCGTTGAGCTCGGCCTGTGCGCGGGCAAAGGTGGCGCCGGGCTTGAGCCGGCCGACGATGGAGCAGACGTAGTTGTAGTTGCGGAGTTGTTTCCAGGCGGTGCCTTCGATGGCGGCCGGGATGAGAAACTCGATGCCCGGGGCGTTGAGGACCTGTGGGGGCAGCACGCCGATGACGGTGTAGCTGTTTCCGTCGAGCCGGAGGGACTTGCCCAGGATGGCGGAGTCGCCGGAGAACCGCCGCTGCCACATTTCGTGGGTGAGGATGGCGACGTGGTTGTCGCCGCCGGCGGCGTTGTCGCCCGGGGTGAAGTCGCGGCCGATGGCGGGATTGATGCGGAAGACGCGCAGGTAATCCGCCGAGACGGCGTAGCCGCTGAGTTGGGCGGGCTCGTCGACACCGGTGAGGTTGAGCTCGGTCTGGTGGATGGCGGCGAGCGATTCGAAGGCGGTGCCGTATTGTTTCCAGTCGAGATAGGTGCCGCCGTCGCCGCCGGCGTTGGCGGTGGCGAAGGCCTGCGGGGCGTGGCCGATCTGGGCGATGCGCGAGGATTCCGGGTAGGGAAGCGGCGAGAGGAGGAGGCCCTCGACGACGCTGAAGATGGCGGTGTTGGCACCGATGCCGAGCGCGAGCGTCAGGATGGCGACCGCGGAGAAGCCGGGTGCCTTCACGAGCTGGCGGAGTGCGTAGCGGAGGTCGGAAAACACGGCGTGTGTGAGGAGCGAAGGGCTAGCCCCTTGTTGCCTAGTCGGCGCGGAGGGCGACGAGGGGCGTGGTCTGGGCGGCGCGGTGCGCGGGGATGAAGCTGGCGGCGAGCGTGGCCAGCCCGAGGAAGACGAGGATGAGGCCGCCGAGCCAGTAGCCGGGGAAGGGCATCTCGGGCATGGCGCGGCCGAGGGTGACCTGGAGGAAGATGTAGGCGGGCAGGCCAAAGATCATGCCGAGGCCAAAGAGCACGGCGCCTTGGCGGAGGATCATGGCGACGATGTCTCGGTAGTCGGCGCCGAGGGCGATGCGCACGCCGATGTCGCGGGTGCGTTGCGCGGTGAGGTGTGCGATCACGCCGTACAGGCCGACGATGGCGATGAGCAGGCCCATGCCGGCGAAGATGCCGAGGTTGGCGACGATGATGTTTATGTTGGCCATGTTCTGGCGGATGTTGGCGCGGACGGAGCCGGAGCCGGCGACGGGGAGATCGGCGTCGAGGGCGGCAACGGCGCGGCGGACGGACTCGGTGACGGATTCGGGGGGCACGGCCGTGCGGAGGATGATCGACTGGTAGCGCGGAGGAAACTGGACGAGTGGGCGGTAGATCTGGAGGGCGCTCTGCGGGGCGCCGAGGTTGGCGGCCATGCGGACGTCGCCGACGACGCCGATGATTTCGGCGAGCTCGTCGCGGTCGGTCATGCGGAGACGTTTGCCGATGGCATCCTGGCCGGGCCAGAAGCGCTGGGCGAGGGCCTGGTTGACGACGATCATGGGACGGGCATCGGCGCGAAGATCCTTGGGAAAGACGGAGCCGCTGCGCAGGGGGATGCCGAGGGCGGCGAAGAAGTCGGAGGAGACGGGGATTGCCGAGGCGAGCGGTTCCTGGCCGGGCGTGAAGGTCTGGCCCTCGGGAACGACGTTGGCGCGGCCGAAATAATTGTACATCGGCAGATTGGTGGCGATGGCGGCGTGGGTGACGCCGGGGATCTCGGCGAGGCGTTCGAGGAGGGTACGCTGGAGTGTGCGCAGTTTCTCGTCGTCGCCGTAGCGGTTCCACGGGGTGACGAGGAAGCCGGAGTAGAGGCCGTCGGGCTGCCAGCCGAGCTCGCGGGCGGTGAAGCTGCGGGCTCCGAGGGCAAAGCTGCCGGCGACGCCGACGAGCACGAGGGTGAAGGCGAGCTCGGCGGCGACGAGCGTGTATTTGAGGCGGTGGTGCGCGCGGCCGCTGGTGGAGCCGCGTGCGCTGTCCTTGAGGCTGTCGGCGGCGGAGGTGCGGGAGGCGAGCCAGGCGGGGGCGAGACCGAAGGCGAAGGCGCTGACGAGGGCGCTGGCGGCGGCAAAGGCGAGGACGCGGGCGTCGAGAGGGATGTGGAAGCCGGGCTCACCGTTGATGTTGAGGTTGCGGCCGAGCAGGGTGGCGCCCCAGGCGGCGACGAGCATGCCGACGATGCCGGCGGCGACGGCGAGCACGAAGCTCTCGGCCAGGAGCGGGCGCATAAGCTGGGAGCGGCTGGCGCCGAGGGCGGAGCGGATGGCAAACTCGCGGCTGCGGCCGAGGGAGCGCGCGAGCAGGAGGTTGGCGAGGTTGGCGCAGGCGATGACGAGGACGAGCGTGGAGAGCACGGGCATCATCCAGAGGATGAGGCGGCTGATGCGGTCCATGTTGGAGTCGTGCAGGGAGACGGCGCGGAGGCCGTTGCCTGCATTTTCCTTGGGGTAGTCCTTGGCGAGGCGCGCGGCGATGGTGCCGAGTTCGATGTGGGCTTGTTCGAGGGTGGTGCCGGGCTTGAGGCGGCCGACGATGTTCATCCACGCGTTGGTCCGCTGTGTGGGGAAAATGGTTTGCTGGGTGAGGGGGCGGACGATGTCGCAGGGGCCCCAGACGAGGGGCGCGGCGAAGGTTTCCGGGAGGACGCCGATGACGGTGGCGTTTTCGCCGTTGATGCGGAGGGTGCGGCCGAGGACTTGCGGGTCGGATGCAAAGCGGCGCGTCCACATCCGGTGGGTGAGGACGACGACGCCGTCGCGGCCGGGCTGGTCTTCATCGGGCGCAAAGAGACGGCCGTGCAGGGGGACGACGCCGAGGAGGTTGAAGAAGTTGGCGCTGAAATTGACGGCGTTGATCTGGACTGCGGGCTGGTCCGGCTCGGCGAGTGAGAGCGAGTCGTAGGAGTAGAGGCCGACCTGCGAGAAGGAGGTGAGGGCGGCGCGGATATCGATGGCGTTGGCCGGAGCGAGGGAGTTGGTGTCGGCCTGGGACGTGGTGCCGAAGATGCGGACGAGCCGATCGCTCTCCGGGTACGGGAGGGATCGGAAGAGCAGGACGTTGGTGAGGCTGAAGGCGGAGGTGCTCAGGCCGATGCCGAGGGCTAGGGTGAGCACGGCGATGCAGGTGAAGCCGGGGGCTTTGACGAGGGTGCGAAAGGCGAGTCGGAGGTCGGCGATCATGGGGGGAGTGGCTGGCTGGCGTGGTTCAGGCTGGGATGGAGACGGGCTCCAGGGAAATGGGGGCGGGCTGCGAGGGCTGCTGGAGGTGGGCGACGATGAGCTGGCGTGCGCGGTGGAGGCGTTGGGCGACCTGCTCGTCGCGGAGGGTGAGGGCCTCGGCGATCTCCTGGTTGGAGAGGAGTGTGCACTGGCGCAGGAGCCACGGGGTTTTGTAGGCGTGGGAGAGCGAGTCGATGGCGGCGGTCAACGCGCGCAGTTCCGGGTCGGTCTCGATGGCGGGTACGGCGCGGCCTGCCTGGCGCTGGCACAGTCCGGCGAGGATGCTGAAGAGGCCGGGTGCGGGGGATGCCGTTTTGCCGAGGCGCGGGCAGGCGTGGTAGAAGCGGACGAAGGCCACGGCCACGAGATCGCCGGCGAGACGTGAGTCGCGGAGGTATTGCCAGGCAAAGTCGAACATGGGGTTTTCCCACTCGGCCATGAGGTGCATGAAGCTGGCGTCGAAGGCGTGGGGGGCGGGTTGGGCGTGCGGGCTCATGGGGAGAGGGGCGGGGGGCGATCAGGCGGAGGCGAGGCGTGGCCGGGCGATCCACAGGATCGCGGCGTAGAGCAGGGCGGTGGCGAAGCAGGTGGCGACAATCGGGAGGTTGGCCTGCGGGGTGACGACAAATTCGGCGAGGCCGCGCATCGCGTAGAGCGCGGCACCGAGCCAGAGCGTGAGGCGCCCGAGGGCGGAGGCGGCCGCTTCGCGCGGGAAGGCGAGGCCGACGACGGCGAGAAACAGGATGAAGAGCGTGCCGCAGGCGTTGAAGATCTCCAAGAGGCCGCGCAGGCCGGCATTCAGCTGGGCCCAGTGATGGATTTGCCAGCCCAGCCAGAGGTGGAAGAGCACGAAGAGTGCGTTGACGAGGCCGGCGGTGCGGATGAGGCGGAGCGGTGGCATGAGATCAGTCGGCGCGCAGCTCGATGTGGTGGGTGGCGAGGGTGCGGCCGAGCTGGCGGTCGTACTCGGCGAGGGCCTTGATGTGATCGGACTGGGCGGCGGCCTCGTTGATTTCGGCGTAGGAGAGCTGCTCCTGCTGGTAGAGGACGTCGAAGGTGCTGCCGGTGCCTGCGCGCAGGCGCTTGAGCTCGGCTTCGAGCATGGACTCGTTGCGGGCGCGGGCTTCGCGGGTGGCGGCGACGCGCAGGCGCGTGCTCTCGACCTGCTGGGCGGCGTTGCCGAGGGAGACGACGATGGTCTGTTCGAGCTGCTGGAGCTCCAGGCTCGCCTGCTGGTGCCGGAGTTTGGCGGCGCGGTAGCGGCCGCGCTCGGCCGAGAAGGTGACGGGGACGCTGACGGTCACGCCGGCGCCGTAGGCGGAGTAGTCGCGCAGGCGGGTGTCGCGGCGGCTGTCGGGCCAGGTGGTGCCGATACCGTTGTAGCCGTAGCTGCCGGTGGCATCGACGCGCGGGAGCGCCTGGTTGAGCGCGTAGCGGCGGTTGATGTCGCCGCGGCGCACGTTGAGGCGCGCGATCTGATAATCGGGGCGCTGCGCGAGGGCGTTGGCGAAATCGGCCGCGGGATTGGGGGCGGCGTCGGCGACGTGGTTGAGCGGCTCGATGGCGAGGGGCTGGTCGAGGAGGGCGGGGGTGCGCTCGTCGGAGATGAGTTGCTTGAGGGCGTTGGTGGCGGAGACGAGGCGGTACTCGGCCTGGAGGACGTTGTCTTCGCGGGCGGCGACGCGGGCGCTGGCCGAGAGGACGTCGAATTCGGACATGCTCTGCACCTCGTGGCGGCGGGTGTTTTCCTTGTGCAGTTGGGCGGCGAGGTCGCGCGAGCGGCGGGCGCTTCGCAGCTGGGCCTGTGCGAAGTGCAGGTCGCTGTAGGCGTAGATGACGCGGGTGACGATGTCGGTGACGGCGCCGCGGTAATCCCACTCGGACATGGCGAGGTTGGTGCGGGCGAGGCGGACGTTGACGAGGGTGGCACCGAAGCCGGCGTCGCGCAGGAGTGGCTGGGTGAGGGAGACGCCGGCGAAGGTGCGGTAGGTATCGGCAAAGCCGTTGCTGGTGTAGCGCTCGTTTTCGGTGTTGGCGCCGACGTTGTAGGTCATGCCCCAGGGGAGGGTGCCGACGAGGGCGAGGCTGGCGGTGGTCTCCTTGGTGATGTCGGCGAGGGGGCGGACGCCGAGAGCGTTGGCGAGGTCAGGCTGCTCGTCGCGGGTGTCTTTATACGAGCCCTGGAGGCTGGGATCGAGTTTGCCGTAGGCTTCGGTGAGGCCGGCGCGCGCGATGGGGCGCGAGAGGGTCTCCACCTGGATGGTGTAGTTTTTGGCGAGTGCACGTTGCACCGCCTGTTCGAGGGTCAATGGGGCCTCGGCGGGCTCCGCCGCGCGTGAGACCGTGCCGGCGAGGGCGAGCACGGGGAGGATGAGGCAGGTGAGACGACAGGTCATGGCGGCGTAGCGGGCGGGGGGCGTGTTCAGGCGGTCACCAGTTTCTTTTCTTCAACGATGCGGCCGTCGAAGAGGTGTACGGTGCGGTCGGCGTGGTCGGCGAAGCGGTTGTCGTGGGTGACCATGACGATGGTGGCGCCGTCCTTGTGGAGTGCGGCGAGCAGGTCCATGACGGCTTCGCCGTTTTTGGAGTCGAGGTTGCCGGTGGGTTCGTCGGCGAGGAGGACGGCGGGGCGGCCGGCGAGGGCGCGGGCGACGGCGACGCGTTGCTGCTGGCCGCCGGAGAGCTGGGATGGAAGGTGCTTGGCGCGGTGGCCCATGCCGACCTTTTCAAGGGCTTCGCGGGCCCACTCGCGGCGCTGGGCGGCGGGCATGCCGCGGTAGCTGAGGGGGAGCTCGACGTTCTCCTCGACGGAGAGGTCGCCGATCAGGTTGAACGATTGGAAAATGAAGCCGATCTCGCGGTTGCGGATACGTGCGCGCTCGGCGAGCGTGAGGCTCTGGACGGGGTGGTCGTTGAGGAGGTACTTACCGTCAGAGGGGGAGTCGAGCAGGCCGAGGATGGAGAGCAGGGTGGACTTGCCGCAGCCGGATGGGCCGGCGATGGAGACGTACTCGCCTTTCTCGATCTTGAGGTGCACGCCGTCGAGCGCGTGGGTTTCGACCTCGTCGGTGAGGAAGACTTTGGTGATGTCGGACATTTCGATGAGGGAGGCCATGGTGGTGGATTTTGGGAGTTGGGAGGAAAGGGGGAGTTTCAGTTGAGGCGGACGCGGTCGGTGGAGTCGTGTTGAGACATGTCGGAGAGGATGACGCGGTCGCCGGGCTGGAGGCCGTCGAGGACTTCGATGGTGTTGACAGAGGCGCGGCCGAACTTGACCGGGCTGCGGTGGGCGATGTCGCCATCGCTTTCGAGTTTGAAGACGCCGACGGTGCTGTGCTCCTGGCCGAAGGCCGGGCGGCCGACGAAGATGACGTCGGGGAGGCGCTCGAGCTCGATGGTGCCGTCGATACTGAGGTCGGGACGCGCGCCCTTCGGGAGGGTGCCGGTGAGGGCGACGTCGACGGTGACGGTGCCATTTTGCACGGACGGATCGATGCGGGCGACGCGGCCTTCGACGATGCCGTTGCGGGTGTCGATCGAGGCGAGCTGGCCGGGCACGATGTCCTTGGCCTGGGTCTCAGCGATGCGGACTTGGGCCTTGAGGCTGGTGGGGTCGGCGACGCGGGCGAGGACGCCGCCGTTGGCGATTTGTTCGCCGACTTCGAGGGCCATGGTCTGGAGGACGCCGGTGAGGCCGGCGCGGACTTTGAGGGCATCGCACTCTTCGCGGCGGAGCTGGGTCTGGGCGCGCTGGCGGTTGACCTCGGCCTGCTTCACGGCGAGCTGGAGCTGCATGGACTCTTGCGTGAAGGCGTAGCGTTTTTTGGCGATTTCGTGGCGGGTGGCGGAGTCTTCGGCTGCGACCTGGGTGCGGCGGCGTTCGAGGCCGGAGACGAGGCCGTCCTTGAAGAGTTCTTCGGTGACCTCGGCCTGGAGCTTGGAGGTCTCGTACTCGGACTTGGCGCGGGCGAGCTCGGACTCCATCGCGAGCAGATCGCTGCCGAGGCGGACGTTGAGGTTGGTAAACTCGGCTTCGGCGGCCTGGAGCTGGGAGTCGGCGGCTTCGGCGGCCTGGATCACGTCGGGGTTGGCCAGTTCGACGATAATGGAGTCGGGCGTGACGGGGGCGCCGGCTCGCAGGACGATGCGGTCGACGCGGCCCGCGCTGCGCGAGGTGACGATGCGGATGTTTTCCGGGACGAGGGAACCGATGCCGCGGACTTGGCGGACCATCGGGCCACGTTTGACGGTGTCGACCCACACGAGATTGCGGTCGATGGCTGGGGCGGCGGGTTTGAGGCTGGAGATCGCAATGGTAGCGATCACCATCGCGGCCACACCGATGCCCACGTAGAGGGTCATCTTGCGGCGTTTTTTCTTAGCGAGATCAGGGCGGGCAATATCCATGTTGCCCACTCTCTTTGCAGGGGGTGTGCCAGATGTTTAATTAATTCTCAACTCGTTGTGGGCTAATGTTAAGAAATAGCTCCTCGTTGTTTTACGGATCGCGGGTGGAGTGTTTTTGGGATTTAGTCGTCCCATAAGTGGGACGGGTTGCGGTAGCAGGCCGGACGGGGCGATTAGGCCGCGAGTTTTGCGGTGGCCGGGGAGGGTGGCGGTGAAGTGTCCGGTGCTGCGCCACAGGGCTACTACATATGCTGGACGACGGAGTCATTTAGCCCCTTCGTGCCCCTCGTCGCTCAGGACAAATTTCGGACACACCGGTAATTCGCCGGTAACAAATGCCCCGTACACTGCTGCCGATGATTACCTCCATTCCTTCCAGTCTTCCACCGAGCTGCATCCGCAGGCTCGCCGTAGCCGTTTGTCTGGCCGGTCTCGTGCACACGAGCACGGCCGCACCGGACGCCAATCCGCCCACGATTTCCGAAATGCTTGAGCTCGGCGTGTACACCGAGGAGACCAAGGGCGACCTCGATGCCGCGATGCAGTGCTACCAAAAGGTCATCGCCGACTCCACTGCCTCGCAGTCGCTCGCCGCCGAGGCGCTCTTTCGCCTCGGGATCTGCCAGGACAAGAAGGGCGACCTCGCCAGCGCCACCGCCTCGTTTGAGAAACTTGTCCGCGACTATCCCAAGGAGAAGGAACTCGTCGCCTCTGCCAGCGACTACCTCGCCGACGGTGCCGCGCTCCTCCCCGCCCCGTGGCAGGATGGCGAAACGCTCACCCTCGATCTCAAGCTTCCCTCCGGCATCAAGATTGGTGCTGCTAGCTACGCGGTGCGTGCGGCCCAGTACGACGGACGCCCCACCTGGCAGTTCAAATCCCTAGTGTTCGCCAACACCATTTCCCTCAGCACGACCGAAGTCGAATCGAGCTCGATGAAGCCGACCCACGCCGAGTGGATCATCCGAGGAATGGGCCAGACCGAGACCACCTACACCGGCGGTCGCGCCGAGCTGAAGGCCAAGGGCCTCGAACCCCGTACCATCGAGCTGGCTGGCGTCGTCTACGACAACGAGGAGTCGCTACAGCTCATCCGCCGCCTGCCGCTCGCCGCAGGATTCAAGAAAACCATCAACGTCTTCGTGGCTCCGAATGGGGGCGTAATTGTTCCGGTTCAGCTCGAAGTCACCGGGGCCGAGACCATCCAGTGCGCGGCCGGAACCTTCGCCTGTCACAAGGTGTTGCTGACACTGTGCGGCACATCCCAGACCCTGTGGTACTCCACCGATGCCACCCACACCCTCGTGAAATTCGAAGCAGCCGGAGTGATCGGCGAACTTTCCGCCATCAAACGCAGCGGTCCCGACCAGCCGACGCCCCTTCACGAACCCACGCTCGGCTACAGCTTCGTTGCCCCCGCCGGCTGGCTTGCGCGTCCCGGTAACCTCGCCGCCAAATACACGACCTTCAACCTCGCCGACGAAGCAGGTACGGCCGTCATCACCGTCTCGGCCACTCCGCAGAAGGATTTTGCTCCGGAGCAAGTTGCCTCCGTACGCGCTTACGCCGACCATCAGGTCGCCATGGGTAAGCAGTTCACCCCGGTCTTCGAAGTCCACCCGGACTCGTGGAAGGAGACCACGGTGGGCGGCCAACCCGCGCTCACCTGCGTGGCCGATCATGCTCGTCCACCGATGAAAAATCTCGCGGTCAGCACCTACGCCCTCGTCGATGGTAACGCCGTCTGCATCACCGCCTACGTCGATCCCGAGAACCTCGAGGCGCTCCGCCCGAATTACGACGCCCTGATCGCATCCTACAAAAGCAAGTAACCAACCTTGGTACACACCCGGGCTGCGACTGCGCCGCCCGGGTGTTGCCGTTTCGACCAGAGAACTCCGCGCCCATGAAAACCAAGTTCTTCTCACGCTCCACCAGTCTCGCGCGTTGCACCATTGATGCTGTCGGCATTGAGCAGGAGATCAACGCCTGGCTCGCCGCGCACCCCGCCATCACCGTGACCGACATCAAGCACTCGGAGCTCGGAAACATCTGGAGCTACGTGCAACTCGTCGTCGCGATCTACTACACGGAACCAGCCAGCTGAACCGTTCCTCGGCGCGCCCGCCCCGGGCGCGTCTCCCCATTCCGATGCACCTTCTTCGCAGCTCCTCCGGCACGATCGGCCGAACCGCCGGCGCGTGGCTTACGCTGCTGTTGTTGTTCGTGGTGCTCGTGCCCTCGGCCTGCCTCCTCTGGTTCGTCAACCGCGCCGCGGAGAACGAGAACCTTGCCGTCCGCCAGAAGCTGGTCGAAGCCTACCGCGCCCACCTGTTGCTGGCCCAGGAGCGAGCCCAGTCCTACTGGTTGCGCCTCGGCCCCGATTCCGCCGCAGTCGAGCACGAATCCGCGCCCGCCCTCTTTGCCCGCCTCGTCCGCGACGGTGTCGCCGATGCCGTCGTCGGCTTCGATGCCTCCGGTCTCGTCCTCTATCCCAACGATAGTCGCCCGTCGGCTGCCGTCGTCGTCGATCGGCGCTGGCGCGAAGCCCGCGTCTGCGAGCAGACCGATCCACGCCAGGCTGCCACACTCTACGCCAGCATCGCTGCCGACTCCGACTCGCCCGAAACCACAGCCCGCGCCCTTCAAGCCCAAGCACGCTGCCTCGTGCGTGCCAGCGAGCCCGCCGCCGCGATCGAACTCCTGACCGGCCCGCTCGCCGCCGAAAAGCTCCACGATGCTCTCGACCCGCAAGGCCGCCTCATCGCGCCCAACGCCGCGCTCATGGCGCTTGAGCTTCTCCCGGCCGAGGCCGCCGTGCGTCGGCGCGACTTGGCCCAAGAAATCGCCGATCGCGCCCTCGACTACCGCGATCCCTCGATGACGTCCGCCCAGCGTCGTTTCCTGCTGCGCGAACTCTCCCAGCTGGCCCCCGCCGTTTCGACTTCGCCCTTTCTCGCGGCCGAGGATCTCGCCGCCCGTTGGCTCGCCGCTCCGCGAAGCACACCGCCGGAAGCCACGCTCTGTCGCTCCTCCGTGGAGGATGTCTGGCAGTTTGCCCCGCCCGGTGGCCGCCTCGTGTTTCTGCACCGCACCGACGCGCTCCTCGCGCGTCTCCATACGGCAATCACCCAGCCGGAGATTCCCGCCGATGTCCGAATCGATCTCGTCCCGCCCGGCGCCGAGCCCAAGGGCGTGCTACTCACGCTTCCCGCCGGCAGCGCGATGCCCGAGTGGCGCCTCGCGCTCGTGTTCCTCGACCCCGGAGCGCTCACCGCCGCCACCTCCGCGCGCTCCACGTTTTACCTCTGGATCGGTGGCCTGACCGTTGTGTTCGTCGTGCTGCTCGCCTGCCTCACATGGAAACTGTTGCAGCGCCAGCTCGCGCTCACCCGACTGCGCAATGATCTCGTTGCCAACGTCACCCACGAGCTCAAGACGCCTCTCGCCTCGATGCGCCTCTTCGTCGAGACGATCCTCGCGGCACCCGCTCTCGACGAGAAAACAGTCCGCGAGTACCTCACCCTCATCGCACAGGAGAACCTCCGCCTCAGCCGGCTCATCGACAACTTTCTCACCTTCTCGCGCATCGAGCGAAAAAAGTACGTCTACGACCTCCGCCCCGTCGAAGCCTCCGAGATCGCCGAGTGCGCCGCCGCTGCCGTGCGCGAGCGCTTCAATGCTCCGGAGTGCACCTTTACCACCGACATTCCTGCCGACCTGCCGGCTATCGAGGCCGACGCTGGCGCCCTCGTCACCGCGCTGATCAACCTCCTCGACAACGCCTGGAAGTACTCCGGCGATACCAAACGCATCGCGTTCGCCGTCCGCGCCCACGGCGGCTCCGTGGAATTCGCCGTGACCGACAACGGCATCGGCCTCGCCCCGCGCGACCGCCAGCGCATCTTCCGGCGTTTCTACCAAGTGCGGCCCCAGGGGTCGCCCGCCAACGGCGGCTGTGGCCTCGGGTTAAGTATCGTCCACTCGATCGTCGACGCGCACTGTGGCACGATCTGCGTCGACAGCGCCCCCGGCTGCGGCAGCACCTTCACCATCGCACTCCCGATTGCCCGCCCATGACTGCCTCACGCATCCTGATTATCGAGGACGATCCCGCGCTACTTCGTGGCCTGAAGGACAACTTCGCCGCCGCGGGCTACGACGTGCGCACCGCCGCCGACGGCCAGCGCGGGCTCGACGCCCTGCTCGCCGAGCCGCCCGACCTCGTGCTTCTCGATCTCATGCTGCCGCGCGTGAGCGGCTACGACATCTGTCGCACGGCCCGCGAGCGCGGCCTCGCCATGCCGCTCATCATGCTCACCGCCAAGGGGCAGGAGGAGGACATCGTGCGCGGCCTCGAACTCGGCGCCGACGACTACGTCACCAAGCCCTTCGGTATCCGAGAACTCCTCGCCCGCGTGAAGACCGCGCTCCGCCGGCTGGGCGACACCGGCGCCGTCCGCCGGTTCGGCGATTTCCGCCTCGATCCCGCCGCGCACAAGCTCTTCCGCGGCGACACCGAGATCGAGCTCACCGGCAAGGAGTACAAGCTGCTCGCGTTCCTCATCGAGCGCGCCGGCCGTGCCCTCACGCGCAACGCCATCCTCGACGGCGTCTGGGGCAATGCGGTGTTCGTGACCGACCGCAGTGTCGATCGCTGTGTCACCACGTTGCGCGCCAAGATCGAGAGCGATACTCGTCGCCCGCAGTTCATCCAGACGATCCGTGATATCGGTTACCGCTTCGAATTGCCGGCAGCATAGCCCGCCGTCGCTCATCGCCGCTATTTTCACACGGCTGCCTGATACGGGCCCACATGGTCAAGGGAGTCATCAACTCCCCGTCCACACAGCGGTAAACCGCAGCGTTATCCGCGCCTCTGCGCGAGACCGCGGGAAGCGCTGAACAAATCAAAATAGTCGATCTTCTCGATTGGAAACGTCCGGTGGCGGCGAGGGCTGGGTAAAAATGGGGCCGGATGGTGCGCTTCATGGCGTGCGCACGGCAGCCTTGGTCTTTCCGGCGGCTTTGAGCGCATCCTTTTGCGCGCCTTCAGCCAGAGCTTTGATCAGGCCGCGCTTCGTGGCGATCTGCCAGTCGATGCGGCGTTGCAAGGGGAGGATCTCCGGGCGTTTCTCCACGCCGGTGTAGGCGGCGTCAGCGTGTGCCTCGGTTTCCTCGCCGTGCAGCAGTGCGGCGGTCTGGGTGACATCGGCCACGTTCGCCGCAGTCACGACGACGGTGTGCACCAGTTTACTGTCCCGATCTGCTCCGATGTGCGCTTTCAGTCCGAAGTCCCTCTGGTTGCCTTTCTTGGTCTGGTGCATTTCCGGATCGCGTTTCCGGTCCTCGTTCTTGGTCGAGGTCGGCGTTGATCGCGGTAAAGAGCGCTTTGCACTGATCGTGCGCTTCTTCTTTGCGCTAAACTCGGCCTGGGCGAATGTCGTCTAATGCGTCATCACCTCCACTGTAGCAGCTGACGCACCACCAAGCTACACACGACGAATTTTGCCTCACGATTAAATCAGCGTTTCGCTTGGGAAATGGGCATGCGTGAGCACCCGGGCGCACACCTGTCGACGCGGTTTCGCCCCGTGACAGATGCAATCTTGGTGTTTTCTTTTGAAGTGAAAACATAAGCTCTGCGGTTGTCGCTTTTGCCGCGATGGGGAAATGTCAGACGCATCTGGCGATTCCCTAAAATTGGTGGACCCGATCAGGTTCGAACTGACGACCTCCTCAATGCCATTGAGGCGCTCTTCCAACTGAGCTACGAGCCCGTTACCAACGTGAGAGCGGCGAAGAATAGGGAACGGCTGGTGAATGCAAGCGGTTTTTTTGCGAATTCTCGAAACGCCGGTTTTTTTGCACGCGGATGAACGGATTCCGCGTTCAAAATTTTATCCGAAAAATCGGGCGAACGGGTTTCCCGAAGGCATGTCGGAATGCCACTTGGGTCCTTGACCCTCCGTCCAGTCCGGTTCTATGCAGGCACCTTCTTTGTCCAACTTGGGAACAATTCAAAAATACGCGCATCAGAGCGAAGTGGAACGTATGTCCACCAAAGCTCAGGAGATCGCCATCGACCAATTGCTCGTCGCCCGGTTCAAGGACGGCGACGAGGGGGCGTATAATGAAATGGTGTCCCGCTATTGGGGGCGGATCTACGCGATGGTCCACCAGCTGTTGCGCAACCAGCAGGATGCCGAAGAGGTGACGCAGGATGCGTTTATTCGGGCGCACCGTGGACTGGCGAATTTTCGGGGAGAGTCGGCGTTCTCGACCTGGTTGTACCAGATCGCGACGAATCTGGCGCGGAATCGCTACTGGTATTGGTGGCGGCGCAAACGCGATCACACGGTCTCCTTTGACCAGCCGGTGGGTGGCGAGAACGAGACGACGCTTGCCGAGATCATCCCCGCCGAGGTGGAAACGCCCGGCGATGCCACGGTGACCCAGGAATTTGTGGGACGGATCGCCGCGGGGATGGAAAAGCTCAATCCGAAGCACCGGGAGATACTGATTTTACGTAACGTTAAAAACTTATCCTACGAAGAGATCGCCGACATCCTCGGCATCTCCGTGGGCACCGTCAAAAGCCGGATCGCGCGGGCCCGGGAAAATCTTCGCGCACAACTAGGGGAGGACTTCCAATGAAAGAATCCAAATTTATCGAGCTGCTCAACCTGTACGTCGACCAGGAGATTTCGGCGGCCGATGCCGCCGCACTGGAGACGGAAATCGCGCGCAGCCCGGAGCGCCGTCGCGTGTACCAGCAGTACTGCCGGATGTCGCGGGCGAGTGCGCTGCTGTTCGAACAATTCCATGCGCAGTCGGCACCGGTTTGTCCGGGTAAGCTGGCTGAAGCCGCAAAGCAGGCCGACGAGAAGATCATCGCGTTTCCTGGTGGTGCTGTGGCCGCGCGGCGGCCTGCGGCCGGATGGTACATGGCTGCGGGATTTGCGGCGATCGCGGCTTGCGCCGGGTTTGTCCTGCTGCGTCCGGCTCCCCAGCCGGGTGCGTTGGCTGAGGTGACGCGCGATCCGGTGCCTGCGGTCGCGAGTGCGCCTGCGGAGGTGCAACGCGTGGCTCGGGTGAGCTCGGAGCGCGTGCGCGCTGACGAGTTTCAGCCGGTCTTTGCGGTTTTCATGACGGATCGGAAGGCGTCTGTGGAGACGCCCGCGACGTTTACCGCCGATGCGGCCAGCCTCGACTGGGTGCAAGATGTGAAGCTGACTCCGCTGCGCCTGACTGCGCTGCCGGCGGTCAATGCTGCGCCTGCGCCCGTGTTGCCGGCAGATTTGCAGATCCTCCAACGCAACGCCCAAGGCGAGGTGGAGTTTACGGCCTTCCAATTCCAGCGCTGAGCGCTGGCCGCGGGTCGGAAAGGGCGCAGCAAGATTCTGGGCCCCTACGGAGGGCGGCGCCGTGCGCACCACCTGAGGTTGGCGGGCGCAAAAAAGCCGCCGGCCTGACAGGCTCGGCGGCTTTTGAAAACTCAGCGCGTCAGCTGATGAGGCTGGTGGCTTCGTCGAAGCCGAGCATGAGGTTCATGCACTGCACGGCGGCACCGGAGGCGCCTTTGCCGAGGTTGTCCAGACGGGCGACGACGACGGCTTGTTCGGCGTTGCCGAAGACGGTGAGGTCGCAGCGGTTGGTGCCGTTGCAGGCGAGGGTGCGGAAGAAACCTTCGTCGAGCTCGTTGGCGTCGTTGACGGCTGCGACACGCACGAAGCGTTCGCCGGCGTAGGCGTCGGCCAGCACGGCGGCGATCTCGGGGGCGCCAGCGGGGTGCGCGAGGAGTTTGCGTGGGAGAGGCACGCAGACAGCCATGCCGCGGTAGTAATCGGCGGCGATGGGGATGAAGACGGGCGCGACGGTGAGGCCGGAGACGGCCATCATCTCGGGAAGGTGCTTATGCGAGAGGCCGAGGGCGTAGGGGCGCGGGGCGACGCGGTGGTCGTCGGGCGACTCCTTGGCCTGGCGGGCGGCGAGCGGCGTGGGGTTGGTTGCGTAGGCCGAGATGAGTTTTTTACCGCCGCCTGAGAACCCGGTGAGGGAGGTGCAGGTGAGCGGAGTGTCGGGCGCGACGAGGCCGGCGGCGACGAGGGGGGCGACGGCGAGGTTGAAGCCCGTGGCGTGGCAGCCGGGATTGGCGACGCGTTTGGAGTCGCGGATGGCGGCGCGCTGGGCGCCTTTGCGCAGCTCTGGCAGTCCGTACACCCAGGCGGGGTCGGTGCGGTGAGCGGTGCTGGCGTCGATGAAGCGCACGGTGGGGCAATCGGCCGCGAGGGAGACGGCTTCCTTGGAGGCGGCGTCGGGCAGGCAGAGGAAGACGAGGTCGGCGCCGCAGATCATGGCGCGGCGGGCGGCCGGGTCTTTGCGTTGCGCGGGGTCGATGGCGATGACGTCGAGGTCGTGGCGACCGGCGAGGCGTTCGTTGATTTCGAGGCCGGTGGTGCCTTCGCTACCGTCGACAAAGATGCGTGGTTTAGACATGGGTGGATTTAACGGAGGCGTAGCCGCGGTTGACGGCGCTGACGACGGCCTTGATCGAGGCGAGCTCGATGTTAGTGTCGGTGCCGGCGCCGAAGTAGGTTTTGCCGCGGGTGGTTTTGATCTGGATGTAGCTGACGGCGCGGGCCTCGGCGCCTTTGCCGAGGGAGTGCTCGGAGTAGCTGGCGACGTCGAAATCGGGGACGCCGGCCTGGTTGAGGGCGCGGACGAAGGCGTCGATCGGGCCGTTGCCAGTCGCGGTGAGCTGCTTGGGCTGGCCGTCCATGACGATGCCGACGGAGCACTGCACGGCGCTGTCGTGCTCTGTGGTCTTGAAGTGGGTGAGTGAGATGGGCGAGGTGCGCTGGAGGTACTCGCGTTGGAAGACCTCGTGGATTTCCTCGGTGGTGAGCTCGGTGCCCTTGGCGTCGGCGACGTCGTTGACGAGTTTGCCGATCTCCTTGTGCATGGCTTTGGGCAACTGGTAGCCGTACTCGTGCTCGAGGACGTACGCGACGCCGCCTTTGCCGGACTGGGAATTGATCCGGATGATGGCCTTGTAGCTGCGGCCGACGTCGGCGGGGTCGATGGGAATGTAGAGGACATCCCACGGTTTGCCGGGCTGCTGTTTCTCCCAGGACTTTTTGATGGCGTCCTGATGGGATCCGCTGAAGGCGGTGAAAACGAGTTCGCCGGCGTAGGGATGGCGCGGGTGGACCTCCATGCGCGTGGTGCGTTCGTACACCTCGCGGATGGCGTTGATGTCGCTGAAGTCGAGCTTCGGGTCGATGCCGTGCGTGTAGAGGTTCATGGCAACCGTGACGATGTCGAGGTTGCCGGTGCGCTCGCCGTTGCCGAAGAGGGTGCCCTCGACGCGGTCTGCGCCGGCGAGCAAGCCGAGCTCGGTGGAGGCGACGCCGGTGCCGCGGTCGTTGTGCGTGTGGAGCGAGACGAGGGTGAGGTCGCGGCGCTTGAGGTGCGTGCACATCCACTCGATCTGGTCGGCGTGGACGTTGGGCGTGGCGTACTCGACCGTGGCGGGCAAGTTGAGGATGATCTTGTTGTCGGGCGTGGGCAGCCAGACGTCGGTGACGGCCTCGCAGATCTCCAAGGCGAAATCGAGCTCGGTGCTCGTGAAGCTCTCGGGCGAGTACTCCAATCGGATGCGCGAGCCGGCGGCGACGAGCGGCTGCATCTTGTCCTTCAAGAAGCCGACGGCGTGCGTGGCGATGCCGACGATGTCGGTGCGGGAGGCGCCGAAGACGTACTCGCGCTGCTTGGGCGAGGTGGAGTTATAGAGGTGGAAGATGATGTTTTTGGCACCGGCCAACGCCTCCAACGAGCGCACGATCAAATCCTCGCGGCATTGGCAGAGAATCTGGATAGCGACGTCGTCGGGGATGCGTTTCTCCTCGATCAAGCGGCGGCAGAAATCGAACTCGATCTGGGACGCGGAGGGGAAGCCGACCTCGATCTCCTTGAAGCCGATTTTCACGAGCATCTCGAAGTATTCGAGTTTCTCCTCGACGCTCATGGGCTGGGCGAGGGCTTGGTTGCCGTCGCGCAAATCGACGCTGCACCAGTGCGGTGCGTGCTGGATGGTGCGGCTGGGCCACTGTCGGTTGGGCAACACGACGGGCGGGAAGGCCTGGTACTTGGAAATGGGAGCAGAGTGCATGGAAACGATAATAGCTAAGTTGATGGAGGAAAACTCGCCGTAAATCACGGCGAAACCTGCCTGGCCCGAAGAAGGGGAGGCAGCCTTGCGAAGATTGGACGCACGCCCGACCGCTGCGCGGTCTTGTGGATCGTGCGTCTAGCTAAGTCGCAGGGCTTGCAGCAACGAATGCATCTGTGTCGGGAATAACGGTACGAAGGGGCGCTGAGTCAAGCGGAGTTTCGTGCGCGGCCGGGAGGTGTTTCCACGCCTCGCCCGATGGGACGTCGGGCGAAGTCGCGTGTTGTGGGAGTGGCGGCGATGTGCCGTAGAGATGTCGCACGATCCAATGTCCAACGCATCCACACAGGTTTCTCCAGGGGCCCCGACGGTTGTCGGGGGTTTGTCCACGCATGCCATGAAGACAGTGGCGGTGCTGGGCTCGGGCCACTTTATTGTGGATCTGTGCCAGGGGGTGTTGCCGCTGACTTTGCCGTTTCTGCTGACGCGGTTGAGGCTGGACTACATGCAGGCGTCGTTGGTGGTTTCGACGGCGTATGTGACCTCGTCGATCACACAGCCGGCCTTTGGACTGTTGCGCTGGCCTTGGGGGCGGCGGGCAACGCTGTGGCTGGGCGTGCCGCTGGCGTGTGCGGGGCTGGCCGCGATCATGGTGGCCGATTCGTATGCGGCGTTGCTGGTGGCGGTGGTGGTGAGCAGCGCCGGGACGGCGATGTTTCATCCAGAGGCGGTATCACAGGCGCACTTGGCCGGGGGCACTCAGGGCGCCAAGAGCATGTCGTTTTTTGTGATGTGTGGGAGCATCGGGTTTACCTCGGGGGCGATGATTTTTGGTCCGTTGCTGGCGGCGTACGGGCTGGGCTCGCTGGGATGGTTGCTTGTGCCTGGCCTGCTTTTCCCGTGGTTGTTGCGGATGCGGTCGGGTGGGGCGGCGGGCCCGCGTGTGCAGGTGGCCAGCCGGGTGGCGGCTGGGGAGATCGCCCGGCGCATGGGCATCCCCGTGGCGGTGGCGGCGCTACGGCAGTGTGCGATGGCGGGGCTGATCGCCCTGCTGCCGCTCTATTTTACGGTGCATTTGCGGCAGCCGGCACAGGTGGGCGGATGGATGATGTTTGCCCTCCAGTTGGGGAGTAATCTCGGCATGTTCGCCTATGGATTCATGGAGCCGAGGTTTGGGCGCGGGACCTTGCTCAGAGTGGGGCTGTTGGTGTCGGTGCCGTTGCTTTTGGTGTTTCCCTACACAACGGGGATGGTGACCGCGGGATTGCTGCTGCTGGCGGGCATCGGACTGGCGTTGCCAATGATGGCGATCGCGCTATTGGGGCAGGTGGTGATGCCGGAGAATCGGGCACTGGCGGCGTCGTTGATCCTTGGGCTTGGGATCGGGCTTGGCGGAATCACCAGCGGGCTGCTGGGGCGCGTGGCGGACCACTGGGGAATCGTGGTGGCGCTGCAACTGGCGGGGCTGCTCCCGCTGGGGTCGGCGGCTTTGAGCCTGCGTTTGCCGAAGGGTCTGTGAGGGGGCTGCTGTTTATGCGAGTGGGTATTCGCGAAGGCGTGTGTGGAGGGCTCCGGTGGGCGTGAGCTGACTGGTGTAGAGGCCGAAGCTCGTGGCCCGGAATGGCGGGCCCTCCCATTCGCGGTGCCGGCGCAGCCACTCGGCGGCAAAGCCCGGTGATGCGTCGCGATGTAGGCGAGCGAGGGTGGCGTGCGGGTGGAATGTTTTCAGGTCGGCGTCGAATCCGAGGGCGAGGAGGCGGTCGTCGACCTGCTGGCGGAGTTGAAAAAGGTGGGGATGGGCGTGCTGCACGCCGGCCCAAAGGACTTGAGGTTGTCCGCGCGGAGGAAATGCGCCGACTCCAGCGAGCGGGAGGATGAAGCTGGCGACGCGGATGGTGGCCAGCGAGTCCTCTAGCGCGGCGAGGGATGGCACGGGGACATCGCCGATGAAGCGGAGGGTGAGGTGGAGCTGGGCTTGGGGAGCCCATGCGACCCCATGGGCTGTGGGTGCTTGCAGACCGACAAGGTCTGCCCTTAGTGCATCGGGCAGAGCGAGCGCAAGAAAGAGCCGTGGCATGCCGTGGAGGGTGAGAGTACGCCGGGGCTGCGCAACGAGAATGGGGCGGAATGCAGGCTTCCCTCGCCCTTGGGGGCGCGCATAGTCCGACTGCGTGAGGCTGCATTGGTTAACGACTTCGGCTAAGGCGACGATCAAACACTGGCTTGATGGCGTGCTCGTGCTTTGCGGGGTGGTGACGCTGGCATGCTTGGTGAGCATCGTGGGCTGGGCGTTGTCCCCGGCCGCCGGGGAATGGTTGCGGCGAATCACGCGCTGGGTGTTGGCGGTGTTCGTGGTCGAAGAGTTGGTGCGAGTTTCGATCCAGGACAATCTGGTGGCCTTTTTGCGTGCACGCTGGCTCGAGCTGACCCTGGCGGTCCTCGCGACAGGCGAGCTTTTCGGTCACGGCCCGTTCCTTGCGTGGATCGGAGGTCTTTTGCCGGATGTGCAGGCGCGCACGATCACGTTATTTTACCTGGCGGGCACCCAGCTGACTGTGATTGCGCTGATCGGGCTGAGGGCGCTGCGGGGGAATCGTCTACTGGCGAGTCGTAAGTTGACGCCGGGGCAACTTTTCATGGGGAGCTTCGTGGCGTTGATCCTGGTCGGCATGCTTTTGCTGAAGACGCCGCAGGCGACGGTGCAGCCGCTGGCTTGGGTAGATGCGCTTTTTCTGAGCACGAGCGCGGTGTGTGTGACCGGGCTTTCGACCGTGGATATCACGGAGGTGTTGTCGGTGCAGGGGCGTTTTATTCTCCTGGCGTTAATCCAGGTAGGGGGCTTGGGCGTGGTGACTTTCACGTACTTTTTTGCGCATTTTATGGCGGGAGGAATGGGGATGCGCACGCAGTTGCAGCTGAAGGATTTTTTCAGCGAGGAGCGGCTGGGGCAGATCGGTACGGTGCTCGGTGTGGTGGTGAGCTCGACGCTGGCGATCGAGGCATTGGGGGCGATCGCGATCCATCATGCGTTGCAGGGAACGGGCGTGGCAGATGGCGAACTGGCGTTTTTTAGCATCTTTCATTCGGTATCCGCCTTCTGCAACGCGGGGTTTTCGACGCTGCCGGCCGGTCTGGCCGATGCACGGGTACATCTGCACGCGCCGTTTCTGGTGACGATCATGCTGCTGATCACCCTTGGCGGAATCGGGTTTCCGGTGATGAAGAATCTGGGCGAAGTGGCGGTGAACCGCCTGTCACGGACGATCCACCGGCGGCACGTGGTGCGCGTGCGGGTGACCACACACACGAAATTGGTTTTGCTCGTGAGCGGAGTGTTGCTCGGGGGAGGGACGCTACTGTTCTGGCTGCTCGAGCCGAAGCCGATGGGGGCCGGTGAGGCTTGGCTGACGGCGCTGTTCAACTCGGTGACGGCGCGCACCGCGGGGTTCAACACGGTGTCGATGTCGTCGCTGGTGCCGGCCTCACTGGTCGCGATGATGTTCTTGATGTATGTCGGCGGCAGCCCGAGCAGCACGGCTGGCGGTGTGAAGACGACTACGGTGGGTGTGGCGATTCTGGGGCTGCGGCGGTTGGTTCAGGGACGCGCAGATATGGAGTTCGGCGGGCGCCGGATTGAGCAGAATGTGGTCACGCGCGCGCTGATCATCCTGCTGTTGTCCCTAATGTGGTGTACGATGGTCGTGGGGGCGCTGGCGGCGCTTTATCCGAAGTTTTCGCCGATGGATCTGGCGTTTGAGACCGTGAGCGCGCTGTCGACGGTCGGTCTGAGTTGTGGAGTCGTGACGGATCTAGGCGCCCCCGGAAAATTGTTGTTGGTGCTCACGATGTTTGTGGGCCGCGTTGGCTTGCTGACCTGCGTCATGGCTTTTGCCCGGGAGGAAAGCACGCAGCCGTATCGTCTGCCGGAATCCAATCTCATCGTCGGTTAATCTTTTCCCATCATGAAAGCATGTATCATCGGTCTGGGTGTATTTGGACGGAGCCTCGCGTTGACGCTCGCAGAGCTCGGCGTGGAGGTGGTGGCGCTGGACCTCAGCGAGACCTTGGTGGCGGCGATCAAGGACGAGGTGAGCGTGGCTGCGGTGGCGGATGCCTCGAATCCGGAGGCGCTGGCGATGTTTCCGATGGCGGAGATGGATGTGGTGGTGGTGGGCATCGGACAGGATTTTGAAGCGTCGTTGCAGGCCACGGCGCATGCACAGGAGCTCGGGGCCAAGCGCGTGATCACGCGGGTGCTCTCGCCGGTGCACGAGCGGTTGTTGAAGTTGATGAAGGTGGAGCGGGCGGTGGTCCCCGAGGAGGTGGCGGCGAAGACACTCGGGAAATCGCTGGTGCTTGAGGGGGTGACAGGATTGTACGAGCTCGATGCGAAGTACTCGATTGTGGAGCTGCCGGTCCCCGAATCCCTGATCGGGGTGAAACCTCGGCAGTCGGATGTGCTGGAGAGCGAGGGGCTGCAGTTGGTCACGGTGCGTCGCCCGCTGAAGGGCTTGTTGGGTTTGTTGCCCAAGGAGGCCGGAGGGATTGTCCCTGTCGTGGGCGCGGTGCCCGAAAACTTCACGTTCGAGAAAGGCGACATCCTCGTGGTTTTCGGGAAAGAGAAGGCTGTGAAAGCGCTGTTGCAGGCCTAGGTGTTATCCAGAACAGTGTGCGGGACGCCTAGGCGTCCCGACAACCAACGAATTTTCTCATATGTCCACTTGTATCGGAATTCTCACGGGCGGCGGCGATTGCCCCGGCCTCAATGCGGTCATCCGCGCGGTCGTCAAATCTGCCACGCGCCTTGGCTGGGAAACGCTTGGCATTCGCAATGGCTACGAGGGGCTGCTCACGCCGATGGCCTGCATGAAGCTAGACCACCGCGAAATGGGCGGACTGCTCACCTCGGGCGGGACGATCCTCGGTACCACCAATCGCGGCCGGTTTGCGGCCAAGACTGGCCACGGCGAGGCGCAGGGCATCCCGCAGGAGATTCTCTCGGAGGCGAAGCGCAACTTCCACTCGATGGGGCTGCGCGCGCTGGTCTGCGTGGGTGGCGATGGTTCGCTGTCCATTGCACAACAACTCTACGACCACGGCATCCCGATAGTCGGCGTGCCCAAGACCATCGACAACGATCTCGAAGCGACCCAGAGCACGTTCGGTTTCGATTCGGCGGTGGCGTGCGCGACCGATGCGCTCGATCGCCTGCATACCACCGCGGCCAGCCACAACCGTGTGATGGTGCTCGAAGTGATGGGGCGCTATGCGGGCTGGATTGCCGCCCACGCGGGCATCGCAGGAGGCGGCGACATCCTGTTGATCCCGGAGATTCCCTACACCTATGAGGCGATCTGCAAAAAAATCGCCGAGCGCGAGGCGATGGGGCGGTTGTTCACCTTGGTCGTCGTGGCCGAGGGTGCCCACCCCAAGGGCGGCGCTTTTGTGACCCATGGCGAACAGGCTAAGGACCGCGAGGCACGTCTTGGCGGCGTGGGCGAGCAAGTGGCTGAGGAGATCGCCAAACGCACCGGCAAGGAGACGCGCACCGTTGTGCTCGGGCACCTCCAACGCGGTGGTGGCCCGACCTGTGCCGACCGGCTCCTCTGCACGCGCTTCGGCGCGGCTGCGGTCAAGTTGATCCAGGAGGAGAAATACGGGCGGATGGTGGCCTTGCGTGGCAACGACACCATCTCCGTGCCCATACCGGAGGCGATCGGGCGTTTGCGAACAGTCCCCCCCAACGGCGATATCGTCGAGACCGCGCGCATGCTCGGCGTCAGTTTTGGCGACGAAGTCTGAGTTTCAAAGCCCGGTCGTAAGGCCGGGCTTTTTTGTCGCCCTGTGGGCGGGCGGGGTTGCGTGTGATTTCTTGGGCCTAGGGTATTAACCCGGGGTTGGCTAGGGTGTCTACACGGGCGTCTAGGTAGTTAACTCGGGGGCGGGCTCCGGGGCACACCCGATACCCGTAACCACTTGGTTTACGTAGAGTGGGGCCATGAAAAACGCCCCCCGCCACATCCTAGCCCTTGTGGTTTTGCTGGTGGGGTTTGCCGTGGCGGCGCAGGCAAAAATGAATGTCGCTCCGGTCGCACCAGTCTCCCTGCGGGATGCCGTGGCCGATGCGCTTTCCCTCGCGCGCATGCACGATGGCGCGAAGGTGATGAAGATCGCCGGCGTATCGATGCTCCCTTATTTCGGCGAAGGTGCGCTGGTCGTCGTGAAACCGATTTCCGAGGCCAAGCTCCGCGCTGGGATGGTGGTGGTTTATCGTAACCGTTTTGGCGAGACGATCGCTCACAGGCTCATCGCTCGCGAAGCGGCCGGCTGGGTTGCGCAAGGCTTCAACAATGAGGCGGCCGACAGCACGCTGGTGAACGCCGAAAATTTGGTGGGTGTGGTCTATGCCACGTTCCATACGATGGCTCGCACCGCAACTGGCACACAGCTGTCTGTTTCGCCCGTGACACTCGAGGTCGCACTCGCTGCACCGGCGAAATAAGTTCACGATCGTTTTTGGCCCGACTCTGGCGTTTTCGGACTAGCCCGGTGGAGGGTTTTCTTTCACGGTGGATCCATGTTTGATCCCGTAGAGACCCTGAAGGAGTTTATCCGTCACCCTAGTATTTCGGCCGATCCACAGTCGAAGGAGGGCATGCGTGGGGCACGCGATTTTCTCGTGGGCTTGCTGAGCTCAATGGGATTCGAAGTTGAGGTAGTCCCCACTGCGTTGCACCCGATTATTCTGGCGCGCCGGGGCGGGCTCCCCGAGTGGCCGCACGTGGTCATTTATGGCCACTACGATGTACAGCCGCCCGATCCGCTAGGGTTGTGGCAGACGCCGCCTTTTGAGCCGGTTGAGAGAGCGGGCCGAATGTACGGGCGCGGTGCGGCCGACAACAAGGGGCCATTGTTGGTCCACATCACGGCCGTGGCCAATTTGCTTCAGCGGACTCCAGATTTGCCCCTGCGAATCACCTTCATGATCGAAGGCGAAGAGGAGGTCGGAAGCCCGAGCTTCCCGGCCTTTCTGGAGAAATACAGCGGAGAGTTGCGCGAGGCCGATTTCGTTTTGCTTTCGGACACTGGGATCCCGAACGAGGACCAGGTGGTCATCACATGCGGCCTTCGTGGGTTGATGCTCTGCGATGTCGAGGTGACGGGCGCGAAGTCCGACCTTCACTCGGGGCTACACGGGGGAGTGCTGCGTAATCCGATCCAGGCGATCAGTGAATTGTGTGCCTCACTACATACGCCGGACGGGCGCGTGAACGTCCCTGGTTTTTACGACGACGTGTTGGAGGTCGAGGATTGGGAGAAGGCCGAGTTGGCAAAACTGGGCGGCGATGCCGAGCGATATCGGACATGGCTTGGCATCCCGGGGTTTCATGTGCCGCCAGGCGTCTCTCCGTTCGAAGCCACGCGCTTCTGGCCGACGCTTGAGTTCAACGGAATCGGCGGTGGATATCAGGGGGAGGGTTCGAAGACGGTGATCCCCAGCCGAGCATTTGTGAAGATCAGCTGCCGCTTGGTGCCCAATCAGAATCCAGAGCGCATTCGTGAGTTGGTGTACCGGGCAATCCATGAGCGCATGCCTAAGGATGTGAGCTACCGAATCGTGGACCAGCATCAAGGCACGCCTTACGTGGTGGTGCCGCCGGATCGTGCCAACACGCCGGCCGATCAGCCGCCGATCCTCGCCGAGGCGTTTCGCTGCGTGGACCGTGCGGTCTCGGAGGTCTTTGGCCGCGCTCCGCTCTACCTGCGCGAAGGGGGAAGTGTGCCGATCATCGCCGATATCAAGCGAGTGCTCGGGCTCGATTCTGTCATGCTCGGCCTGTTCCTGCCCGAGGATAATCTTCACGCCCCCAACGAGAGCTTCAAGTTGAGCGTGATGGCCAAGGGTATTGCCGTTTCGGAGAGGACGCTCCTCGCACTGGCTCGCCGCTGATCGCGGGGCGGAGGTTCGTTTTGCCCGACCGGCATTCCTTGTGCCCTGATTGTCGGAATGTGTCCCAAATGTTGAGACACTAAAAAACCCCGGACTGATCCGGGGTTTTGTTTTTTGAAATATTAAGGGCTTATTTCTTGAGGATGACGACCTCTGCGCGGCGGTCTTTGCTCATCTGCTCTTCCGTACCGCTCTTCGTCGCTTCGAGGCTGCCCTTCGAGTTGCTTTCGAGCTTGGTGGTGGCGACTCCGAGGCTGAGGAGGAACTTCTTGGCGGCGTTCGCACGGCGATCGCCGAGGCTCAAGTTGTACTCCGCGGTGCCGCGCCAGTCGCAATAGCCTTCGAGGAGGAGGCGATGCTCGGGGTGCGCTTTCAGATATTCGGCGGCCGCTTCGAGCTTGGCGCGTTCGCTTTGCTTGATGCCGGACTTGTCATAGTCGAAGTAAACCGGCTGCAGGAGGCCGCGGATCGTGAATTCGTCTTCGATGACACCTTCGGGGCGTTGCTCCAAGCCGGAGTTGGCGTCCGCGACTGTGTTTACGTCGAGAGGATTAATCGAGCCGCCGCCATTGGGCCCCATCATTGTCTGATCGGGGGATGGGCGCTTCGGCTTTTTAGAGCAACCGGTCAGTGCGATCGCGGTAGCGAGGAATGCGAGTGTGAAGATCTTCGCGACAATTTTCATGAGAAAAATGGATGTGGAATGGCGGAGTTATTGAGAAAGAGCTTTTGAGCAGCAAGGAGATTTCAAGCGATGCACACGAACGCTTGCTTTTACACTTGCGCAATGGTTTTGGGCTCCCAGGAAATCAGCTCAGGTGCCTGGGTTGGACTAGCCCGATCTCGATCGCGTATCGAGTGAGACTGGCGACGTCGTGAAGATTGAGTTTTCGCATCAGATTTGTCCGATGGTTATCCACCGTTTTCACGCTGATGTTTAGTTTCACGGCGATCTCCTTGGTGCTGTTGCTCTCGGCGACGAGCTGAAGGACTTCGCGTTCGCGATCCGTGAGAAAATCCGAGGAGGCAGTGCTCACGCTGGGGTTGGCGACGACGCTGCGCAGTAGTGCGGCCACTGCCGGGCCAAAATAGGTGCCGCCGTTGGCGACCGTTTCGAGGCCTTTTTTGAACTCCATGAGGCCGGCGGTTTTTTCGACGAAGCCGTGGGCTCCGGCTTCCAGCATTTCCCGGATGAGGACTGGGTTTTCATGGCCGGAAAAAACGAGGACGCGGAGTCCTTTCAGCTGTTTATTGATGCGGCGGAGAATATCGACGCCGCTCAGGCCCGGAAGTCTGGCATCGAGGATGATGACATCGGGTTTCAACTCCAGGCAGAGGGCGACGGCTTGGTGCCCCTCGCCGGCCTCACCGACGATTTTATAGTCGGGAGACATCCGTATGATTTCGCTCTGCATTTCCCGGATGGCGGTTTGATCTTCAATGAGGATGACGCGCTTCATGCGTGGATGGGGTAAGATGTCAGTGGTTATAAAGATAAACCCAGCAACCTTTGGGAATCGGGCTTTTGGCGGATTTCTTGAATGTAGAATGCGTGTTTTGTGTCGATGCGCAAAAAGATGAAACAGTTGGTCCCTTGTCGGCTTGCATTGAGTATGGCGCTGCGAGGTGCAGTTGGAGTGTTAGGTGGTGTGTCGGTCGGATGTACGACGGACGGGGTTGGGACTGATGCGGCGCCGTCTCATCCGATGACGCCGTCGGCCAATGTAAAAAAGGTTCAGGCGTGGAAGGATGCCGAAATGATTGCCGGCCGGGATCAGGGACGCGCGGCGCTGGTTGGTGGTGGGGACTCTATGAAACCGGTTTATGGCGACAACACGATGTTGGTCGTGGCACCCATTGCCTTTGTCGATTTGCAGGAGGGGATGACGGTGGTCTATACAAACCGCCATGGACGCCGCGTGGCCCACCAGCTTTTGTCGCTGACTCGGCGAGGATGGCGGGTCCAGGGGCTGAATAATCAGGCGGAGGACGCGGAGCTGGTGACCCCCGAAAACCTTATAGGCGTCGTTTACGCGAGTCTGGCGACGGAGGAGCCCTAGCGGTTGACCAATTTTAGGCGCTGCTCAGCCGTGCTTGTGGTAGATGCGCTGCAGCTGCGACGGTGGTGGTTTGGCTGCGGTGGGGCGCGGGCCTGCCCCGAGGCTGTACCTGAATAGAAGCTGCTCGTTTTCCCGGTCCAAGTGCAGAATCTGCATGATTCGGGCGCGGGCTTTTTCGACTGCCTCCGGGTTGGGTCTGTTTGCCGGATTGGTGTCGGCGCTGGCCGCTTTCAGCTCGCTGAGAGTTTGATCCAGCCGCGCGAGGAGGTCTTTTTTTCGCTCCATGAACGAGCTGTCGGGCACGCGTTGATTCTGTTTTAGGAATCGATTCTCCTCGAGCGCGAGTTGATGAATTTCGTCACAGACTTGCTGATGTTGGGTGAGGATTTCGGACTGGGTCATGGCGTGGGGGCGGGCGAGGCTGGCAACTGTGGTGCAACGGGGGGCGCCACGGGAAGCAGTAAGTGGAGGCGTTGCTCGCTGTTGTTTTGCCACGAGATTTGCTCAATTCGCCAGGTGGCCATCCGCTGGAGGTCGATGAGCTCACTGCGGGTGGCCGGATCGCCCTTGGCTGACTGCAAGCTGTCGAGAATCATCTGATAGTTGGCTATGGCCATCGGGATGTGGCCTTGTCGCTCCAGGCAGATCCCCATTTGGTACAGGATGGGGAGTTTCCATGTGTCTTCAGTCGAGAGCTCCGAGAGCGTTGTATAAATCGTGAGCGCGCTGGCATAGTCGCCCTGATCGAAGAATTCGTTGGCGATTTGATTGCCTGTTTTCCTTTGCCAGTAGGCCCAGCGTCGCGGGTCTTTTTGGGTGCGGATTTTCTCGGTGCGAAGGAGGTTTAAGGCCTCGTTAAGGGCGTCTTGGGCACGCTGGAGTCGTCGATAGGAGATGGCCAGTAGATAGCGGGCCTCAGGGACGTTGTCATCGTCTGGGTATTGCTCCATGTAGGCTTGGAGCGTGGCGGAGGCTTTCTGGAAATCCTCCGCAAGGAAGAGTGCATAGGCGGATTTGAAATGAGCGCGGGCACGGTCGACTGTCGCAAGATCAAGGAGTCGGAGTCGCGTATAGAAGCGGCTGGCTTCCTCATAGTTACCTGCCTGAAAGTGGGTTTCCGCTATTTCGAATTGGGCGGTTTTTGCAAGTTGCCGGTAACGTGAGGCGCCATCCTCGGGCAGTTTCAGTGTCGAATTAATAACATTATAGAAGCGGCTAATCGCAGTTTTATATGCGCCGAGTGCTCGTTGTATGCGACCGAGGTCAAGATATATGTCAGGAGTATCTTCCGCCAGTGGGTATTCCTTGAGTATCTTTTCGTAAACAGCGGTTGCTTTAGTGAGGTCGCCTTTTTTGCGAAGCATCCGGGCATACTCAAGGAGGGTTGACCGTTGTTGCTCCTTGGTCAGAGGCAGGTCGAAAAGCTGTTGGTAGGCGATGTTCGCTGACTCAAAATCACCGGCGGCGGTTTTTTGAAGGGCCACGCGTATGAGGCTGGCGATTTCCTCCTGTTTCGGGGTCAGGGCAGGTGCGTTTTTTTCCTCTTTTGGCGTCTCTTGCTGAGCATGGGCCGTGATTGGGACGAGAGTGACCTCCGTAATTTCTTTTATGGTTGTTGGATGGGCCTCCGGTTGTTCGCTAGCTGTAGCGATGCGTTGGCCATCGTGTGGTTCGCTTGGAGTCTCTGCGTTGGGCGAGCCCACAATCGGATGTTCCGCGGGAGGTTCTGTGCGTGCATCGGCGTCGGTTTGTGCCGCCGCGATGCCGTTGCCTACGTATAGCGGAACGAGTATCAATCCCGCTACGAGTGTCTGTCGGCCTAGCGTCATTGTTGTTGGTAAGTTGCCGAGCTGGGTGGCAGGCTTGGCCCGCTGGGCTGCGGCGGAATGGGCACGCCGACTCGCACTCGGTTACGCGGAAACTGAAAGTAGGGGATGACATCCTCGGGGCGGACTTCCCGCCGAAGGTCATCAGGGATGATCGGGGCCGGTTCGTCGGCTTGCAGCTGGGCACGGTGAGTCTGCTCAGGCTCTGCGGGTAGCCCGTCGGCTAGCGGGAGGTTTGTTGCTACCGGCGTAGGATGTTGGGGAGGGGGCTGCGTGACCATGTCCTCAATGAGGGCAGGCCCGGCTGGAGTCGGCTCCAACTCATAGGGAGGCGGGGCCGGCGCGTCTTGGAATCGGAGTGGTGGCGGGCCTACGATGGCCAAGTAGGAGGTTGGCCGTGGCTGTTTGGTGGGGGGCAAGGTTTGCACAGGCCGATGCCCCTCGTTGTGGCCTTGAGAGAAACCGGTGGATCCCGCCTCTGTTGTGAGGGCGGGCAGGAGCACCAAGGAAAAGCACCTGATCAGCTCAGAGGCCCCTCTGCGAATTGAGTGGATGCGAAAAGTCATAGCAAAGGAAACAATCCATGTTTGGGTGGATTGGCCTTGAGTCGTCCACGGATGCTATCGGTTCGCATGACGTTTTTCTGAACCGAAAAATGCAGTGATATGCGGTGCACTGGTCTAGGCTTTTAGATTGCCGCCAGGGGGCGGCGGACGGTTGCCAAAAAAACGAAAACCCCGCCCGGGCTAGGGGCGGGGTTGCATCGCAGGGTCCAGATTACGCGAGATTCGCAGATCCGCTGAAATCTGGAAAGGCGTTATGCAGCACCTGCCGGGGCGGTGGCTCCTCCTTTGGAGAGGCTGGCTTTGGCATCGTCCAGCGAGGTGTAGAAGGTCCAATTCCGCGTATCTTCAAAGCTCTTGCACTCAGCGGAGACGGCATCATTGCCGACAAGAGCAAATTGGATTGCGAGCTCCCGGCATGTTTGCATCGTGGTGAGAAGGAGTTTTATCACATTCATGTTAAGTGACTTAACTTCCTTCAGGTCGATGATTGTCTTCGCGATGCCACTGTCCACGGCTTCGGCGACCTTCGGCTTAAGATAGTTGGTCACTTCGTTGACCACGATCGCGGTGCAGTTTTCCGGGAGCTTCATCATGAGGAAGTCGCCTTGGGTGTCGAAGTAGCGCTTCGATGTATCCAAGTTCATTGCCTTGGCGATTTTGGACTCGAGCTCAGGGATATCGATCGGCTTGGTGATGATCGCAGAGAATCCGACCTGCTGGGCGTTTTGCTGCACGTTGACCTCGGTCTTTACGACCAATCCAAAGATTGGCGTATATTTCGTCTTCACGCTGGCGCGAATCAGTCGGAACAGGGTGAAGCCGGCTTCTTCCGGAAGCGAGAGGGACAACATGATGAGGTCGGGTGTGTTCTTGCTGCAGAAATCGATCGCTTCACCGGTGCTGCTCATACCATGGATCTTCCAAGGTGTGTGTTTCAGGCCTTCTTGGATCTGCTGGACAATCGTGGGCTTATCTTCGACGACCAGAATCGTGCACGGATCCAAGATGGACTTGGTTTTAACCGGACCCTCCGCGATGGGCTTGAGGTCGATGATGCGTCCGACCTTCTCAATGAGGAGGTCTTCTTTGAAAGGCTTTACGATATAATCGCGCACGCCGATCTTTGCGATTTTGAGCACATTATCGCGGCCACCTTCGGCGGTCAGCATGATAATGGGGATGGCTTTGAGCTCAGGGTCGGATTTGATTTTGGTGAGCATCTCGACGCCGTCCATCACGGGCATCGTGATGTCGAGGAGGATGACGTCCGGGCGTTCTTTACCAGCCACGGCGAGGCCTTCGACGCCATTACCGGCCTCCAAGATCTCGCAATCGTAGGACTTAAAGGCTTTTTTGACGATGATCCGGACAGTTTTCGAATCGTCGACGGTGAGTACTTTGTAACGCATGTCAGAAGAGAGGGTGAGGTTGCTCAGTCGCTGTTCTTCATCAGAAGGTCGGTGATGAGACGGTGACCTGAGACGTCGAACATGTAGGTTCGCCGGGTCGCGCCGCTGACGGGCTCAATCGAGAAATTACTTCCGCGAAGGATTGAGGGGATGGTGAGCTTACAGGGGAAGCCTTGGTCGCAGAGTTGGTTTTTAAACCCACCGACCGTCATGTTGGTGAGTTCGCCGATGGCATCATTGACGACCTCATCGCCCCCTTCTTCGACTTCGGCGAGGGACATGCCGAGCATGTTACTGGCGACAAATTTCGCGAAATCGGCGTTGAGGTAAAGGTAGATGAGCCCGCTGATGTCTCCGATAAAGCCGACGGTGCTGACGACCTGAAGCCCACTGTTGTCATGTTCGACTGGATGCTTCCATGGCTGGCCGTTTGAATCGGTGGCTCCCGTTCCATGAACGAGGGTGGCGTTTTTACCGAGCATGGTGCGGAATACATCCTGCACGGCTCGATTCATGGTGTCTTGAAATATGTTTTCGCCGATAGAATCGATGGAGGGCATGATAAGGATAGGGCTCGCGATGGCTGAGTGTTTCTATCGGCGCGTTTCTGGTGGGGTTTATGGGTTTTTTAGGAAATCTGATAAAATCCCAATACTTTCTAAGTGCCTTTTGGAAGGCTGCTAGTGCCTTTCCTTACATGCGTGGCGCACACGCATGGCGGGGAATGTGCTTTCCCCAGGAGTCAGTCTGCGGTGTCGAGGCTGGAGCCATTGAGAAGGCCCGCTTCCCTGTACTCCTGTAGTTTATTGCGCAGCGTTCGAATGGAAATTTTCAGAAGCTCTGCGGCTTTGGTCCGGTTGCCGCCTGTTGACTCAAGCGCGGCCAGAATCGCTCGGCGCTCGAGCTCATCGAGTGGGATGACGTCAACAGATGCCGGGGTGGCAGCCACGGCGGGCTCGTTTGATGGCAGCTCGGTTACAGCACTTGGATCAAGGGGCTCTTGTGGTGGCGCGATTGTCACGGGAGCGACCGGTGATGGAGTCGGAATCGGGGTCGGGGGCGGGACCATCACTCCACTTGCGGGACTGGTGGGTTGTTGCGCTACCGGTGTGGTTTCGGGGGCGCTGCCCATCGAGGAACGAGTGATGGTGGGCAAGCCTAGCGCCGCTGGAGATACCGGGCGGCCTGTCTCGGCGAGAATGACTGCACGCTCGATGGTGTTTTGAAGTTCACGGACATTGCCGGGCCAGCGGTAGCCCATCATCGTTTGCAGCGCGGCATCGCTAAAGCCCGGTGTTTTGAGCCCGTGCTTGCGCGAAAAACGTTGCAGGAAAACGTTTGCAAGCAGGGGGATGTCGTCTGGGCGCTCGCGGAGTGGGGGGAGGTGGACCGGGAAGACGTTGAGCCGGTAGTAGAGGTCTTGGCGGAACTCGCCTTTCTCGACAAATTGGAGGAGGTCGCGGTTGGACGTGGCGAGGATGCGGACGTTGACCTTGATTGTTTTGGTGCCGCCGACGCGTTCGAACTCCCGCTCTTGGAGTACGCGCAGCAGCTTAGCCTGCAGATTAGGTGGAATTTCGCTGACTTCGTCGAGGAGGAGGGTGCCTCGATTGGCGAGCTCGAAGCGGCCTTCGCGGCGTTCGGTGGCTCCGGTGAACGCGCCCCGCTCATGGCCGAATAGCTCGCTGGCGATGAGGTTTTCGGAAAGGGCCGCGCAGTTGACTTTGATGTACGGTTCGGTGCGCCGTTGTGACCGGCGGTAGAGTTCGCGTGCGACCATTTCCTTGCCGGTGCCGTTTTCGCCGGTGATTAGGACCGTGGCATCCGTCGGGGCGACGCGTTCGATCAACTGGTGCAGCTGTTGCATCGCCGGGCTGCGTCCCAGAAATTCGCCCTCATCGTTGGCGCCGCTTTCCGCAAAGTAGCGGTTGACTTTGACGAGTTGGCGGTAGCTCTCGGCTTTTTTGAGTATGATCTCTATCTGGCCTGGGGAGAATGGCTTGATCAGGTAGTCAAAGGCGCCTGCCCGCATGCACGAGACTGCGCTTTCGATGGAACCGTGGCCGGTCATGATCACGACGAGAGGTTCGCCGGCAAAGGTACGCGCTCTTTCGAGAAATTGCTGTCCGTCCCCATCAGGCAGGCGCACATCGACCATCATCAGGTCAAAGGTCTCTCGTGCGCAGAGGGCTTCGGCTTGTGCCAGCGAACTGGCCAGAGTGACCGTGAGTCGTTTGCGCTGCAACAGCTCCCCCAAGACTTTTTGGATCATGGGCTCATCGTCGAGTACGAGGATGCGTTCGAGCGACATGGGGTGGTGAGGCGGAGGTGGGGAATGGATGTACGGCTCGTTGGCGAGGAGCAAAACAAAAGATGCCTGCTGCGAAAACGTATCCGGTTTTCCGGTTTAAGAACCTGCTGGGTGTGACGAAAACCCCGGGTGATGGTCCGCGCACAAAGCCCACGTCTGCTGTCATTCCTCAATCTGGTCGAAACGACGATCCAGAACGAGGAGCCTGATGTCGTTTGTAAGTCGCGCACAGTGAACTATCACAAGGGCGTGGCGTGTCTGGTCTTGTCCGATGGCAACACGATCCACTTGCAGTGCTTTCATCTCGCCGACGGGAAGATTTGTCTGAAGGCAAGCGTACTTTGGCAGATCGGAGGCGTGCCGGGTGAGTATTCGATCTACCCGACCGATAACTTTGATTGGCTCACGGCAGCCTACAATGTGATGAACGTTTGGAAGGCGGGGCCCATCGCCGCTGCTGCGGCCGCCTCGAGTTGATTTGAGCCGCGGGGGGGGCTTGATCGATCCGACCCCAGGTGTGCATGCCCCGGGTTCGGTGGTTCGCACGGAGCGCTTGCCCTCGCCGAGTGCGTCGCTGAAGGTGCGCGCCCTGCTCGTCGTCAGACGACATTTTTTCCGATGACCATTGCCCGTGATCCGATTTGGGATTCGTCCCGCTGGTTGCCGCTCTCCCGCGACGAGCTGGAGGCCCGTGGCTGGGATGAGGTCGATGTGATTCTTGTCTCGGGTGACGCGTACGTGGATCATCCTTCGTTTGGCACGGCGGTGATTGGTCGGATGATCGAGCGCGAAGGCTTCCGCGTCGCCATCCTTTCGCAGCCAAACTGGCGCGACGATCTGCGCGACTTCAAGAAACTGGGTCGCCCGCGGTTATTTTTTGGCGTCACGGCGGGCTGCATGGATTCGATGATCAACCGCTACACGGCGGGGCGGCGGTTGCGCTCCGACGATGCGTACACCCCCGGTGGCGTGGCGGGTTTCCGCCCCGACTACGCGGTGACGGTCTACACTCAGATCCTGAAAAAACTGTATCCGGACGTGCCCGTGCTCATCGGAGGCATCGAGGCCAGTTTGCGTCGCGTGTCGCACTACGACTACTGGTCCGACACGATCAAGCCGAGCGTGCTGGTCGAGAGTGGGGCTGATCTTCTCGTCTACGGCATGGGGGAACTGCCGCTCGCGGAGATTCTCCACCTCTTGCAGCGAGGAGTGCCGTTTTCCTCTCTCAAAACGATTGCCCAGACGGCGCTGCTCATCCCGTCTGCGGCGCCCCTGCCGAAAAACAAAAACTGGGAGGATCACACGTTGCACAGCCACGAGGAGTGCCTGCGCGACCGGAGCCTCTACGCCGTCAATTTCAAGCAGCTCGAGACTGAGTCGAACCGCGTGCATGCCCGTCGCTTGTTGCAGCCTGTGGGCGACCGCTTGCTCGTGGTCAACCCGCCCTATCCGACGATGTCGGAGGCGCAGATCGATGCCAGTTTCGACCTGCCGTACACCCGCCTGCCGCATCCACGCTACCGCAAGCGGGGCGACATCCCGGCCTACGAGATGATCAAACATTCGATCAACCTGCACCGTGGCTGCTTTGGCGGATGCAGCTTCTGTACGATCTCCGCGCACCAGGGGAAGTTTGTCGCGAGTCGCAGCCGCGAGAGCGTGTTGCGCGAGGTCGAGAGGGTGAAGGCGATGCCGGATTTCCATGGTACGATCACCGACCTCGGTGGCCCTTCGGCCAACATGTATCGGTTGAAAGGGCGCGAGCAGCGGCTGTGCGACGCGTGCATCCGGCCCAGCTGCCTTTGGCCTCAGGTGTGCGGCAACCTCGACACGGACCACACTGCTTTGATCGAGCTTTACCGGGCGGTGCGCGCGATGCCCGGCATCAAGCACGCCTTTGTCACGAGCGGCCTCCGCTATGATCTTTTCCTCAATTCGAAGGACAAAAATCCCGCGGTCGTGGCAAGCCACTCGGCTTACATGGACGAGCTGATCGCGCATCATGTTTCGGGACGGCTGAAGGTAGCGCCCGAGCACACCTCGGATACGGTGCTCAAGGTGATGCGGAAGCCCTCGTTTTCGCTCTTCCGATTTTTTCAGGAGAAATTTGAGGAGGCGAAACGACGGCTGGGAAAGCCCGAGCTGCAACTGGTCCCATATTTCATCAGTTCGCACCCCGGCTCGAAGCCTGAAGACATGGCCGATCTGGCCGTGCAGACCAAGCAGCTGGGTTTCAAACTCGAGCAGGTGCAGGATTTCACGCCGACGCCGATGACGGTCTCGACGGAGATCTACGCGACCGGGCTGCACCCGTACACGGGTGAGCCGACGTATGTCGCGCGCTCGAAGGAGGAGAAGGAGGCGCAGCGCAGCTTTTTCTTCTGGTATAAGCCCGAGCTGCGTGGGGCGATCCGCACTGCGTTGCAGCGGCTGGGGCTCTCTGCGCTCGCTCCGCAGCTGCTCGGCGACAAGCCCGTGAAGACGGCTGGCCGCGCGAATGGCACCCCGTCGCCGACGGCGCGCGGGCACCGGCGGCGTTAGCCAAGGGGAAGTTAACCTTGGACGGTGGCGGGCTGGTAGGCCTGCCGAAGGGCTTCGGCGACGTTGGGCGGCACGAAGTGAGAGACGTCGCCGCCATATTTGGCCACCTGTTTGACGAGCGTGGAGCTCGTGTAGCTGTACTCTTCGCGAGGCATGACGAAGAACGTCTCGATCTCGTCGTTGAGGTGACGGTTCATCAGGGCCATGTTGAACTCGAACTCAAAGTCGGAGATGGCGCGCAGGCCGCGGATGATGGCGGAGGCGCCACGCTGCTTGGCGAACTCGACGAGCAGGATGTTGAAGGTCGCGGCCTCGACGTTGGGGAATCGCGCGATGTTGGGCTTGAGCAGGGCGAGCCTGTCTGCGGCGCTGAAGTGCGGGCCTTTGCCGGCGTTGTCCGAGATCGCGACCGTGACATGGTCGAAGAGCTTGGCTGCGCGCTCGAGCACATCAAGGTGCCCGTAGGTCAATGGATCGAAGGTCCCCGGATAGATGCAGTGTCGCATGCAGTAAGGAGTGAAGGGCGGGATCGAAACGGGTTTGATCGACGGTGGCGATGGGTTTTTTCGCGCTGGACTAGCTCAGGGGTTGCATTTCTCCATTCGGCCCGGTTGGTTCCGGCAGGCCTCCCCGCATGAACCTGCCGAATATTTTAACCCTATCGCGTGTGCCCGCGATGTTTGCGATCGTCGCGCTGATGTATCTGCGATGGACGGGGGCGGCGTCGATTGCATTCTGGCTCTTCATCGCTGGCGCAGTGAGCGATTGGCTCGATGGTTATCTCGCCAGAAAGCAGGGGATTGTGTCCGATTTTGGAAAGCTGATGGATGCGCTGACCGACAAGATCATGGTGATTGGCATCATGGTGGCGCTGGTGGACCGCAACTACGTGCCGATCGCGCTGGTGTTGGTGACGCTTTGCCGTGAGTTTATGGTCTCCGGATTGCGGATGCTCGCGGCGGCCAAGGGGGTGGTGGTGCCGGCCGATCGCGGAGGCAAGACCAAGACGCTCACCCAGTTGATCTCGATCGGTTTTCTCCTCGGCTCCACGATGGCCCGGCAGGATTGGGCGGTCTGGCTGCCGTGGCGGCATTGGGATACTTTTGCCGACGTCGTTTACTCGATCGGCTGGGTCGGGTTTGCGCTGAGCACGTTGCTCGCCGTGTGGTCGGGTTACCGTTATTTCATGAAACAACGGGACCTGTGGTCGGATTGCTGAGATGAGGCTGTCGCAACCAATCTGGCCTCGGTTTTTGCCGACGCGGATCGTGCTGGGCGCGGCGACGCTCGGACCGCTGGGGAGGAGGCTGCCCGCGCCGGGTACATGGGGATCCCTTGCAGGTCTCATGTACTTCACCGTGTTTTTTTATCCGATGGGGACGCTGGGCACGATTCTGTGGTCGCTGCCGGCGCTGTACTTTGCGGTCGCGTTTTGCGGTGAGGCGGAATTTCGGATGGCTCGGCGCGATCCCGGCGAGGTGATTCTGGACGAATTTGTCGTGATGCCACTCTGCTTCCTGGGCTGGCGTGCGCTACTTCCGCTGGCGCCGGCGTGGGCGATTTTTTTGGCGGGGTTTGGCCTATTCCGCCTCTACGACATCACCAAGCCTTTTGGCATTAAAAAGCTGCAAGACTGGCCTGCCGGTTGGGGCGTCGTGGTCGACGATCTGGCGGCCGCATTGGCGACCTGCGCGACCCTGCATGGGATCGGCGCGGCCTGGCACTACTGGCGCTGAGGCGGGTGGGCGAGTGCCTGCTTTAGCCGCGCGACGTTTTCGTCCCAGTTGAAGAGTTTTTCGAGATGGTTTCCCGCGGCGTGCTCGGCGTGTCCGCTGGCCTCAAGTTGAAGCATTTTCTCGGCGATGTCTTCGGTTGAAAATGGATCGAAATAGCTCGCGAGGTCTCCGCCGACTTCGGGCAGGCTGGCAATCCGGCTGCAGGCGACAGGCACGCCGAGGTGCAACGCTTCCAGGACAGGGATGCCGAAGCCTTCGTACAGCGAAGGGAAGATCAATGCACCCGCGTGGGCGAAGAGGCTGCCATAGGCGGTGTCATCGAGTA
>Ga0209717_1000533_pt1 | contig 46286 bp, 23 predicted proteins | sample AD_UKC048_MetaG_FD_184418 | JGI IMG/M metagenome (GOLD analysis project Ga0209717, IMG submission 184418) | Active sludge microbial communities of municipal wastewater-treating anaerobic digesters from USA - AD_UKC048_MetaG (SPAdes) (version 2) | ecosystem: Engineered > Bioreactor > Anaerobic >...
GCACCTTGTGCCGGGCGGCGATCACGTGGACCGGCTCGACGCCCTTGAGGGCCTCAAGCCCGACCTGGGCTTTGAACTCGGGACTGAATGTACGACGTTTCTTGGACATGACGCGGGATCGTTCGTGTTTCTGCTCTTAACCATCCCCGCTGTCCAACTTTCGGGGGCCACCTCACTTCGCCCGCCAGGAGAATTCGTTCTATCCCATGCCACGCCTCGCGACCCTATTCATGGTAGGCGAGCGAGTGTTCGTCTCGAGCGACGACTGCCTCCTCCGCGAAATCCTGCCTGAGCAAGGGACAAGCCGCATCGCGGCAGCCACCGGGCTGGAGGGGCAGGTCGTCAGCTTTGCCGCCCCACTCGATCCATCGCACACGCTCCTCGTCCTGCGAACTGGGCAGTTGATGAGTTTCGACGGAAACACCGCCGTCCCCTGGACGCCCGATGGCCCTCCGATTGATGGCCGCATCACCGCCATCGCGCGACTGGCCGGAGGCGGAGTGGCCATCGCAATCGCAGACAAAGGCCTCAGGCTCTGGGCCCCTGACGGATCGCTACTCTGGGCACTCGACCTCCCTGAGCTTGGCAACACCCGCTCCATCGCCAGCGGAGAACCCGGAGTCCTCTGGGCTGCCGGAGGAAACGCGGTCCACCGGATCTTCTACGACTCGCCACAAACAAGCTTCGGCACTGCGCTGGGCATCAATGCGATCTGGCCCGCCGTCGGGCGATGGGACGGCACCACCGTCGTCTGCTCCGGGAGCTCCCTTTTCAAGATCGACGCCGCTCCCGCAGGCCACGTTTCCCCCATCCGCACCATCGCAGACCGCGGGCTGCTCACCACCCCCACCATCGCCACCAGTGGGAGCCATCTACTCGGCGGCAATGCGACCGGAGTCTTCTCGATCGGGTCCAACGGCCAAACCACGCCGATCATCTCCATAGAATCCGTCGGCGCACTCAGTTTCATCACCCCGGATGTCTGCATCGTGATGGGCAGTGTGGAAATTGCCGCCCTGAAATACGCCGATGGCCGGTGGACCGAGTGCGCCAGGCGCATCCAGGGCGTCGGCGACGCTCCGATCCGAGTCGAAAGCTATCCCTCGCCACGCGAACCCTACAACGTCCTCTGGGCCGAGCTCGGCGGCGATCAGGTGGCCCGCCTGACATTCCGCGATGGCGAGATCCACTTTCAGCGTATCCCGCTTCCATGGACGGGAGGCCAATGGGCCAACATCGGGCGCATCGACAATACCATCATCATCAGCAGTGGCACGGGCCAGCGCACCTATTTTGACGAGGACAAAGGCACCCCCTGTGCCGCCCCCCAACTCGACGAACTCCTCGGACGATCCCGGTATTGGCTTATCCATATGACTCAAGACGCCTCCGGCACCATATGGGCGTCCCATTCACAAGGCGTCGTGACGTTCACGCCCTCGGCCAACGATTACCTGATCGACTCCACCACCTTCGAGCTGCGCAACGACTCCTACCCCGCCGTCCGCATCCTACCGGGCGACGACATCTGGATCACCGCCGGCAGATCACTCTACCACGTCGAGCAGCGCCCTCTCCATCAAAAGAAGGAGCCGCCGCTCACGCTCGTGTCCCTGATTGCCGACAAGCAAACTCACGAACTCCTCCGCCCCCACCAGCCGCTCGCCAGACACCCCACGTTCACCTTCGACGATAACAGCCTCACCTTCCGATTCTTTTCCGGCACCTACGCGTGGATGAACCCACCCCAGTATCAGTACCGCCTGGGGCCATCCGAACAATGGCGGCCCGTGGACCCCAGCATGGTCCTCAGTTTTCCTCGGCTACAGGACGGCGCGTACCGCCTCGAAGTGCGGCGTACTGGATCGAGTAACACCGGGGAAGTCCCATTCACCTTTGCCTTCACCATCAGCCCCCCCTGGTACCGGACGCCCGCAAGCTACGCCGCATACGCGCTGGCTGGCTTGCTCGCCCTCGTCGCCGTCGCGCGCTGGATGAACCACCGGTCCCTTCAACAAAACGCCAAGCTCGAACGCCTGGTCCAGGAACGCACGATGGAGCTCAAAGCGGCCATGGAAAAACTCGGCGAGGAAACCCGCCATGCCGCCACGCTCGCCGAGCGCAGCCGCCTCGCCGGCGAAATCCACGACAGCCTTCAGCAAGGCCTCAGCGGCGCCATCCTCATGCTGGACACCACCATGACCAGCACCGAGCTCCCCTCCGCCATCCGAGAGCAGTTAAACCTCATGCGCGGCATGCTCTCCTACTCGCGCGAAGAGGTGCAACAAGCCGTCTGGGACCTCGCCTCTCCATTCCTGCAAAACGCCACCCTCGGCGACGCCCTCCGGAAAATCACCAGCTACATCAACTCCGGCTCCGCGAAAATCGACATCGGCATCACCTCTGAGCCGGTCGCACTCGACTCAAAGATCCAGCACCACCTCCTGCGCATCGCACAGGAAGCCATCACCAATGCCGTGAAACACGCCGCGGCACAGCACATCGAAGTCACCCTGCAATCCGACGATTCCGCCATCGTCCTCAGCGTGCGCGATGACGGCAGAGGCTTCGACCCGAAAGCCTGTGCGAACCTCCAGGGCCACTTCGGCCTCCGCGGACTCAGCACACGCGCCAAAGCCATCCATGCACAACTCCAGATCACCAGCACCCCCAGCGCTGGCTCGATCGTCCGAGTCTCAATCCCCCTCCACGCAACCTCCTCACATGACCCATCACGCCAAGCCCAATAACGCCACTCCCATCCGGCTCATGATCGTCGACGACCACATGGTCATGCGCATGGGCCTCGCCTACGCCGCCTCTGCGCAGCCCGACATTCAAGTCGTCGCAGAAGTCGAGTCTGGCGAGGAAGCGATCGAGGCATACCGCACGCACACGCCCGATGTCGTCATCCTCGACCTCCGCATGCCCGGACTGAGCGGCATCGAAACGATCCGCGCCCTCCGCCAAGAGTTTCGCGACGCACGGATCGTCATCTTCAGCAACTATGCACGCGGCGAGGAAATCTATCAGGCGATGAAGGCCGGCGCCGCAGGCTTCGTCGTCAAAAACATGGACCTCGCCCAGCTGCTCGACGCCATACGCAAGGTGCACGCCGGCGAACGATGCCTCCCCCCTGACCTCGCCATTCGGATGAGCGAGCGCATCCTCTCCCCCCTCTCCGAACGCGAAACCGAAGTCCTGGCACTGATCGCCAAGGGACGAAGCAACAAAGAAATAGCGTCAACCTTGAGCGTCACGGAAGGCACCGTGAAACTTCACGTCACCAACATCCTCACGAAACTCGAGGTCAACACACGCACCGAGGCCCTCGTCGTCGCCGTGCAACGCGGCATCATCGACATCGTCTAGCCTCTCAGGCCCGCGCACCGAGTTTAACACGTTCCATCGCCCACGTCGCAGGCAAACCGGCCGCAACAGCGAGCCTCCCGAAAACCGAGGGCCGCTATTGCACGGGGCCTTTGTTTCCTCCCATTATTCCGGGGTCGTCGGCGTCTGCCCACGGCCAGGATCATGCCCTCCTCCCCCGCCGATACCCCATCCCGACAGTCGTTCAGAATCGCCGCCAGCTACGGCATCGTTGCATCCGGATGGATCCTCTTCTCCGACCAGGCAGTCGCGTGGTACTTCACCGATCCCCATGCCCTGACCATCGCCGCCATGATCAAGGGCTGGTTCTTTGTCCTCGTCACCGGCGCAGTGCTCTTCCTTCTCGTACGCCGCCAGCTTCGCAAGGTCTCCGAGACCGCCAAGGCCCAACAGCTCGCCGAAGCCGCCGTGCACCGCAGTGAAGAGCGTTTTCGCGCCCTCACCACACTTTCCCCCGACATCATCAGCATCTTCGACCGCGAAGGCCACCTCACCTTCAACTCCGCCGCCGCCCTCAAAATCCACGGCTATCGCGAGGAGGATGTCCTGGGCCAAAAGACCTTCAACCTCGTCCATCCAGACGACCGCGACTCCATCCAGGCGGCCTTCGCCGAGGCCCTTCGTGATCCAACCAAAACCGTCCTCGCACGCTATCGGTACCGCAATGCCGATGGCTCCTACAGGTGGATGGAAGCCCTCGGATCCAACCAACTCGACAATCCCGACATCCAGGGAATCATCAGCATCTCCCGCGACATCAGCCAGCAAGTCCGCGCGGAAGACGAGCGACGCGCCATGCAGGAGCAACTCCTCCAAGCCCAAAAAATGGAGGCCATCGGCCAGCTCGCCGGAGGCGTCGCCCATGATTTCAACAACATCCTCACGGTCATCTCGCTGAACCTGGAAACGCTCAAAAATCCCGACCCGGATACGAACGTCGGCAACGTCGCCGCCGAGATCGAAGCCGCGACCCAGCGCGCCACCGCCCTCACACGCCAGCTCCTCCTCTTTGCACGCCGCCAGGCTGTCCAAAAGCGCCCCATCGATCTCAACCAGCTCATCGGACGCCTCCTCGCCATGCTCCGCCGCCTCATCGGCGAAAACATCGCCATGGAGTTCCTCCCCTCCCCGCAACCCGTCTGGGTCCACGCCGACGCCGGCATGCTCGAACAGGTCATCGTCAACCTCGCCGTCAACGCCCGCGATGCCATGCCCCACGGCGGCCGCCTCGTCATCGCCGTCAGCCTCCAACAATTCGAACCCACCCCCGCACACCCAACACGACGGCCTGGAAGTTTCGCCTGTGTCTCCGTGGAGGACAATGGCTGTGGCATTGAACCCGCCGCCCAAGGCCGCATCTTCGAGCCCTTTTATACCACAAAAAAAGAAGGGAAAGGCACAGGGCTCGGCCTCGCGACCGTCTTTGGCATCGTCGAACAACACGAAGGCTGGATCGAACTCGAAAGCACCGTGGGGCACGGCGCCACCTTCCGGGTTGCACTCCCCTCTTCCGACAAGGGATTCGCCCCACCCGCCCCCATCCAAGCCCAACCCGCCGGTGGACAGGAATCGATCCTCGTCGTCGAGGACGACAACACGATCCGCCTGCTCTGCATGCGCGTGCTGCGCCGCCTCGGGTACCGCGCGGCCGAAGCCTCCCAAGGGAACGAAGCCCTCGAAGTCTGGCAGCAACACCAGGGCGCGTTCGACCTCCTCCTCACCGACATGATCATGCCGGGCGGACTCTCTGGCCTTGATGTCGCACATCGCCTCCGCACTGAAAAGCCGGAGCTGAAGGTGATTGTGATGAGTGGATACAGCTTGGAGCTCAAGCAACTCGGCAACATCGACACAAAAGAGATCGCCTATCTGGCCAAACCCTTCACCCCCGCCGCACTCGCACAGTCAATCCGCCTCGCCCTCACTCAGCCCCGGCAGTGACCGGCAACGGTCAAGACCAGGCGGTGCGGCAAGCCACAAGCCAGTCGCACCACGACCGCCCAAGTCAGGGAGCCCGCCCAGCACTCGCCACATGGCCGGCCAGCACATCGAGCGTGTTTTGCAGCAATCCAGGGTCCAGGCGCGCGCCATGCGCCGCCACGACGGCATCGACGGCCAGGGGTTGCAGCAGGCGAATCCCATCACCCCAGTGGTCGAGATCGGCCTCGGCCAGATTGCCCGGCCGGTCTCCGGCGAGGATCATGCAACTCCCGTAGAGCAGTCGCCGCCCGGGAAAGTAGATCGCAACCTTGTCCGGCGCTTGCGTCGGTCCTGGATAAATCACCCGCACCTCCTCGCCGCCAAAACGGAGCGTCAGCCCGTCCCCTATCGGAAAAACATGGTCGGGCGGGACAAACCGCAGCGCCGTGTGCGCGGCACGATACGGCGACGATTGGTCGGGGATAAACCCGAGGGTGTGCGCACGCATGCGTTCGCCACGCTCGGCAAGCAAGCGCACCGTGAGATCTGACCCATACACCGGAAAGCCAGCTTCGATAAACGCCCCGTTTCCACCCAGATTGTCGAAGTGGTACCCACTATCGATGGCCACCACGGGGCGCCGCCCATGCTCACGCACAATCCAGTCGAGCACCAGGCGCGCCGCCTCCGGAAATCCCGGTGTTCCCCCGAAAACGAATGTGCCATCGGGCATCTCCACCAACACGGAATTGCAGAGAAACGGACAGTCGTGCCGCACGACGTATGCCCCCGCGCCGATGCACAACAGATGCAGATCCGGCGCCAGCGCGATCTCAGCCGTCACGGCAGGCGCGACCTTGCGCTCATGCGCCACCGAAGAATCTTCGGCGGCTACTTCACAGACGAAAGCCGAGCCGAGCATCAGCAAGGCGAGCACCAGGCGGTGGAAAATCATGCCCCATTGATCCGACCCTCGCGAGACCACCGCAACACCGAGTTGTTCACAAAATCACATCGCGGGCCACCGCCCCTGCGCGCGATCAGCATCCCACGCGCACCACGCGCAGCTCACTCGAAGAAAAGTCCGCCGCCACGCCGCAATGGTAGCCCGCCAGCACCGGAATATCCTCGGTGAACCAGTCGGACACCGCACGCGCATCCATCGATTCGAGCCACCCTCGTGCACGTCCATCAGTGAAAACCCGGAAACGATCGAGCGGCAGAGAGAGCCCCGTCCCGCAGGCTTTGAGCACCGCCTCCTTGCGCACCCAACAGCGGTAAAACGCAGGAGCGAGCTCCGTCGGCGGACACTGCTGGAGCGCTGCGTACTCCGTCGGGTGCAACATCGACGCCAGGCGGAGCAGATCGCGCGACTCCCGGCATTGCTCGACGTCAATGCCCACATGCCCGCGCCCGGCAAACGCGACCCAGACCAGATTGCCCGAATGGCTGATCGAGAAGTCCGCACCGGCACCGGCACAAACCGGCTTTCCCTGTGGCATGATCGTGAAGTCACCCACGACGTTTCCAACGATCCCGCGCATCACCCAACGCGCCAGCCCGCGCCCCACCAAATGCCGCACTCCATCGATCGGATGCAGGAAGCGCTGCGCCTGCCGCTGCTCCGCGTCCGTGGTAAACGGCAGCGCAGCCCGACGCCACGCCTCAGGTTCCTCTCCCAACGACACTCCGATGCAGACGATCTCCGCGCCTTCCGGCACCGGAGGTGCCCCGAGAAAAAACTGGTCCGCCTGCGTCACCGCGCGACCTCCAGTGATTGAAGGATGAGCGCAGCCAACGCCGGTCCGTGGTCGTGCACATAAAAGTGCCCGCCATCGAAAACATGCCGGGCAAACCCAGCGGTCGTGAGGCTCGCCCAGCCGTCACCGGCCCCCGCAGTCACCTTGTCACCATTGCCGAGGAGCAACACGATGGGCACCGGGATCGCAGGCAGAGCCCCCGGCCGCCAGGCCCGCAGCGCCGAGAAATCCGCGTGCAACACCGGCTCCAGATACGCCCGGAAATCCGGCGACGCTTGAATCTCCTCCGGCACGCCACCCAGCGCGACGACATGCTGCCACACCTCTTCACGACTTAGCGGTGGCCGCCCTCCTGGGAAAAACATCCCCGACTCCGACGGCGGCGGGCACGCCGATAAAAACAAGGTTTCCGGCAGGCGCGTGCCTTGTTCGAAGGCCCGCACCGTGCAGAGATAAGCGAGCATCGCACCCAGGCTATGCCCGAAAAGCGCGTACGGTCCGCCCTGCGCCGCGGGTCGGATGCAGGCATCCAGGTCGGCCACCATCGCAGACATATCCTTCGCCAGCGGCTCGCGACAGCGCCGACCACGCCCCGGCAGCTCGACCGCGCTCACGCGTACAGTCCGGGGAAAGAGCGAGGCCAGCGGCGAGTAATACGCCGCACTGCCGCCGGCGTGGGGGATGCAGAAAAGCGTGATGCCGCTCGAAGCAGCCGCCGCAGGCGTGGACGGATCGCGGCGCATGTTTATTCCAGCGAAACCCAACCGTCGCCGTCGCCGATCTCCTGCAAAATCAGGCGCGACGCCTGCGCCTTGTGTCCCGACCTCGCGTGGATCTGCTTCAGCACGAGTTTTCCGTCGAGCAGGCCGCACACTTCGAGTTTTCCAATGTCGTGACCGAGGATGAATTTGAACCGCTTCGCGTAGCCATCCATGCCGCTTCTCGCCTCGTCCACGATCTCGACAGCCTGCTTCAGCGGCACCTGGAAGTGGTGGCTGACGCCCGACACCGGCATGCACTGGTACAGGTAGTAGGGGTTGACGCCGATTCTGAGCAACCCGTCCATCAGAGCCTTCAAGTCTTCCGGGCGGTCGTTGACGCCACGCAACAGCACGGCCTGGTTGTTCACCGTGACTCCGGCCATACGCAGCCGACGCACCGCCTCCGCGGCGGCTGGCGTGATCTCCTTCACGTGGTTGAAATGAGTCGGGAGATAGAGCGTTTTTTTCGAGCTAAACTCCGTGAAGAGCTCGATCAGCTCGTCATCAAAAATCCGGCACGGATAGGTGACGGGCGTCCGCGAGCCGATGCGCACGAAGCCCAGATGCTCGATCTCGGCGAGCGCCATGAGGAGCGTGCGCAGCAGCGGCGTCGGCAGCATCAGCGGATCGCCGCCGGACAGGATGACATTGGTCACGTCTGGATGGCTGGCGACGTACTCCACGGCCGCCTCGAAATTTTGCAGGATGTGGTCGGTCTTGCGGCCGACGATGCGACGCCGGAAACAATGGCGGCAAAACATCGCGCACGACTCGGTCGTCACGATCAAGACTGAGTAATCGTACTTCTGAAGCACGCCGTTCCCCTTGTCGTGCTTGTCGTCACCGTAGGGATCGCGCGTCGTCTCGCCCATGGAGCCGGCGACGACCAGCTCCTCCATGCTGGGGAAACACATCTTCTTGATCGGGTCATTCGGGTCGGCCTGATCGATAAGACTCAGATAGTATCGGGGGATGTTGACCGGAAACTGCCGGATCACGTCCGCGATCTCGCGCGCCTCACGCTCGCTCAGATCGATGTAGCCGCGCAATTGCTCGACACTCGTGACGTTGTTACGCAGTTCCTCCTTCCACGGGAGCCTGGTCCAGTCGATTTTCGCAGTGATCATGGCAAAGTCTCCGGCGGCGGGACGGCGGCCCGCAACGCCTCCAGAATCCGGGCACCGAGCCGCATGGCATCGGTGATCTTCCGTTCGTTATTCACGCTGATCGCGACGGCGAAGCTCGTCTGCCGGTCGTAGAAGTAAACGGTGCCAAAACCCGGGAAGGAACCTAGTTTGCCCAGGACCGTGATCTTCGGATCCCCGAAGATGAACAGCGTGCAGCCATCCAGCTCGCTCTGGACGGTACTCCAGCCGCCGTTGTCGGCCACATACTGCGTCGGCTTCCCGTCATCGAGGACGAGCGGGGCGAGCGGCAGGGTGTCGAAGACATTGTTTTTTAGCACTTCGCCGAGATTGGCCAGCTTCACAATGTCGCACGGCGTCCCAAGCAGGTTGCCAGTGCCCTTGGCGATCGCGATGCTCGCCATCATCGGCATCCACAGTTGGACCGCAGGCGAGCTGGTATAGCCGCCGACCATCCTCGCCACCACCGCCGTGTCGGTGCCGGGCTGAAGCGATTTCATGTCGAGCTTGCCGAAAACCACCGCACGGAGCTGCTCCTCGTAGGTCTGGCCGGTCACCTTCTCGACGATGCGAGCCAGGATGAGATAGCCGGTGTTGCAGTACATCTGGTTGGTCCCCGGTGCAAAGAAGGGCGGCTGCGCGCCGGCCATCGCGATCAGCTCGTCAGGCGCCCAGCACTTGGTCGGATTCGTGGCCACCGCCTCCAGTCGCAGCATCTCCATGATGCCCGAGGTATGCGTCAGCAGGTGCCGGACGGTGATGTGGCTTCCGTTGGGAAACTCCGGGTAGAAGCGATCGATCGTCGTCGTGTAGTCGAGCCGACCGTCCTCGATCAGCTTGTGGATCAAGGTCGCGGTGTAGACCTTCGTCAGTGAGCCCACTTTGAAGACGCTCGCCGGCGTCATCGGCACGTCGTTTTCGACGCGTGCGGTGCCAAAGGCCATCGTTACCGGCTCGTGTTCCCCTTTCTTGAGGACGGCCACCGAAAAGCCGGGGAGCGCAGAATCGCTCTTAAGTTCTTTGCTCAGACGACCGACGATTGCCTCGATTTCCGCACGGTCGACCGCGAAGGCCGACGCGCCCAACAAGAACGCACCAAGTGCGAACGCCCGGAATATGGCTTTGATCGCGTTATTCATGAGTGAGGTATTCCAAAAGGTGCTTGGCCACCCCTCCAACCAGCCCCGGAGAAAGCATGGTCTCATGGGAACCTTCGGTCCAGCGCAGGGTAATTTTCTCCTCGGGGAGAAACGCCCCCCACCCGAGGTATTTGTCGTGGACGTAGGCCTGGGTGCTCTCCGAAACTTCCAGCGCACGGACGAGCAGGATGTCCTTGTCGGTGCGCGAAGGTCGCACGTAGCGCGCCGCGGCGACGGCGTTGCTGCGATAGGTCTGTAGGAGATTTTCCATCTGCACGATGTTGAAGCCCTCAGGCAGAAGACCGCTCGCCTGCACTTCGCCAACCAGATAGCGCAACCGCTCGTCGCGAGGAAGCCTGCGCAGCGTCTCCTCGTCCAAGGCGATCAAGTCCTCCAGGATCGTTTTGAGCATGGCCGCATCATCCTTGGTCGCGACAGTCCTCGCCATCGAGTTGTCCACCATCGTGTCGAGGATCAGTACCGCCCCGCAGTCGCGCCCGGTCGTCGCCTCGAACAGGCACGCCGTCTCGTAGGCCAGGATACCGCCAAAGCTCCAACCGCCGAAGATGACCTCGCCGGAGGCGACCTTGAGGATCTCGCCGAGATAGTGCTCGGCCAGATCTTCCACGCTGTTGAGCTCCGTGTTGAGCACGTTGCGCTCGGGGCTGAAGCCCGCCGCCTCCACCGCGTACACCGTGAACTTATCCCCGAGCAGCCGGGCGAGTTCGCTGTAGCAGAAAACGCTGCCGCCTATGGGGTGAAACAGAAACAAGTTTTTCGCGCCCTCATGGTGAGAAAGCCGGATGACCGGGCTGTTCGCCTGCGTGGTCTTCCCTGCGAAAAGCGCGGAGAGCTGCCCGATGGTCGGATGCGTGAACAGATCGCTCAGCGTGAGGTTCTGCGAGAGCTCCTTTTCGATCATCGCAATCAGCCGGACCGCCAGGATGCTGTGCCCGCCCAGATCGAAGAAGTTCGCCTCCGCGTCGGTCACGGTCACGCCGAGCAGTTTCTTCCAGATCGCAGCCAGGGCCTCCTCGACCGGACCGGAGAGATTCCGCCCCTCGCGCCGGGTCGCGGCGAGCTTCGGCGAAGGCAGCACCTTCTTGTCCACCTTCCGATTCGTCGTCAGCGGGAGCTCCGACATCGGCACGAAATAGCCCGGCACACAGTACGACGGCAGAAGCTGTTCGAGATAGCTGCGCAACTGCGTGAGATCGACATCGCCGACCACATACGCCGCCAGCGCCTTGTCCTCGTTGGCCAGAAACGAATCCGCCAGCACGATCACCTGTCGCACACCGGGATAACCGGCGATGGCGTTCTCGACCTCGCCGATCTCCACTCGGTTGCCGCGAATCTTCACCTGCTGGTCCTCGCGACCCCGATAGAAAACGACGCCCTTCTCCATGAACCCGAAGTCGCCGCTCCGGTACGCGCGCTGGCCGTCCAGCGTCACAAACGCGGACGAACCATCGACATTGAAATACCCGCGCGAAACGCCTGCGCCCGAGATGCAGATCTCACCCGCGACCGAGTCGGGCAGTGCCTGACCGTTCTTGTCACGGACCGTGACGACCGTCCCTTCAAGCGGACGCCCGATCGGGAAGACCGGGAACGAGCCGTGGTTCGCATAATCGATGCGGTGCGTCGTCGTGTCCACCGTGCACTCGGTGGGACCATAGACATTGAAAATGACGACCTTCTCGTTGCCGGGAATGCCGTAGAACTTCTGGACGGTGTCGGGCCGGAGCACCTCCCCCGCGATCAACAGCCGCTTCATCGGCAGCGACTGCTTGTGCGCGGCGAGATGCTCCACGAGCACGTTGAAAAACGCCGGCGTCATGTCCGACACGTCGATGCCGTGCCGCTCGACGCAGCGCCGGAAATTCTCCGGAATCTTGCGATCCTCGTCCGACAGGATGCGCAGCGGCTTCCCGCAGAACAGCGACAGACAGAGCTGCTGGATCGAGGCGTCGAAAGTGAGCGGCGCGAACAACGCCACCCGCTCGCAACCTTCGGAAAACTCCTTCAACGCTGCGATGATGTGCAGCAGGTGCCGGTGCTCCTCGACCACGCCTTTCGGCACGCCGGTCGAGCCGCTCGTGTAGACGATGTACGCCGCGCGGTTGGGCTCGCACTCGGGCAACTCGCACGGCGGAAGCGCGCGCAGACACCCCGTGCCCAGACGCCGCTTCTCGGCGCGCGCCTTGGCTGTGACACTTTTCCGGATGACCACATCAAAACGATAGTCCGCGATCTCGGCGCAATTGACCGCGGGCGCGGAAATCGTGTACTCCACCGGCGTCCGACTCCCCGCAGCCCAGTCGGCGAAGAATCGCTCAGACAGGAAGAGCTCGGCCGCGTCGTCGAAACGGATCAGCCCTTTGTTGTCGCCGCGTTTGAGAGCGTGGTCTTTCAGTGCGGTGCGAAACGCATCCCGCTTCCCTAGATCCCACGCGGCGCCGATGAACAACACCCCGTCGTCGGCGAGTCGTTCCACCGCGAGGTCGAGCACCTTCCGCAGGTAGTTGTATCCGGGGAAATTCTCCACGACGCTGTTCAGGCAGATCAGGTCGAAGCGCTCGCCTTCGAGGAAGCAGATATCCGCAGCCGCCAACTGGTGGACGGTCACGCGACCATCATTCGCGAGTACCTCCACGCGGCCAAGTTCGTTGCGCGCCAGATCGATTCCCGTGTAGCGGTCCGCCTCAGCAATCAATGCCCGCGCCACCGCACCGGAGCCGCAACCGATATCGAGGACCCGTTTGCTCGTCCGGCCAGGCAGCCCGGTCTTTCGCAGAATCCCGGCGCCAATCTCCTCGAGCACACGAGCCGGCACCTTCTCCCCGTCAAAGTAACTCCGCCAGCCCTCGTCGCTGCCCGCCTCCGCCACATGCTCCCAGAATGAAGTGCGCCCCAGCTCGTTTCCGCGGTCGGAGACCTCGTCCGGCTCGCCCGCGTCCAGACACAGGATATGCTCGATCCCCGGATTCTTGTACTGGAAATACTCCGCGTCGCGCAGGCAGCTGCTGTCCGTCAGAATCAGGCGCACCGGCTTCAGCATCGTCTCCACCCGAGCCTGCGGCATCTCACGATCCACCGGCAAATAGACCGCCCCCGCGCGCATCGCTCCGAGACCCGCCGCGATCACAAGCCCGCCGCGCCGGCACATCACGCCGACGGCCGGCTCGGGCCCGTAGTTCTTGCTGAGGATGAAGCGTGCGATCGAGGCGGAGAACGCATCCAGCTCCGCGAAGCTCATGGAGCTCCGATCATCCACCAGCGCCGGGACCTCCGGGTAACGCGCCACCAGCTCCGCCCAGAGCGCTTTGAGCGAACGCCCCTCTTGGGTAGCCGCTGGTTTTGCCACAGGAGCGGGTTTTGCCGCATCGAACTTGATCGCCGAAATCTTCACGGTGTTGGTCCCTTCGTCACTTCGCCCAGAAATAGTTCAAAATAGCCCAGCCAGTTCTCCGCCGTCTCAGCGAGCAGCGCGTCGCGGTCGAAGTGGAAACCCACATGGAGCGTTCCGTCGCGCCGCGCCGCCGCGCACACGAGCCCGCCACCGGCAAAAACATCGAGCGCAACCGGCCCGCTCGCAGAGTAGGCAAACCCGAGCGCCATGGCACTGGCATCCCCTTGCGCCGGCGCGGCCGCCGTACTGGAGTCCGCCCTTGGTGCGAGCGCCCGCGCCGACTGCGCGGACGCGAGCAGTTGCTCGAACTCGGTATTCTCATCGACGACGAATTCGGCGACGGCGCCTCCGTTCAACCGAATCGCCAGTTCGCTCCGCGACATGACCCGGCTCAGCAGCGCGGCAAACGTGGCCAGCAGGACATCCTCGACGGGGTGCCCGCCCCTCGCTGCGAACGTTTCAATCTGCCGCCCGAGCTGGCCATCGAGCACACGCTCGACGCGGTCCATCGCGACCCGAGGCCGCGGCTCGAACTCCAACACGGCCTCGCTGTCGCCGGAAACCATCCGCTCCAGCACGGTCACAATGTCACGCGCCATCTCGCGGACATTCTCCGCCGTGAACAGGTCGGCATAATACTCGAGGAAGAACGCAATGCGCCCAGCGTACTCGCTGGCAAAGATCGAGAGGTCGGCCTTGCTGGCGGGATTGTGGAACGGGAGCGTTTCGAACAGAGCATCCGCGTTGTCGCCGAACTCGAAGTTCATGTAGGACAGGATCACCTCCGAGAGCAGCGTGCGGTCCAGATTCAGCGGCGGGTGAATGTCCGTGAGCAGATCGTTCAGGATGTAGGATTGGTGCCTGCGCGCGTCGTTGCTCACCTGCTGGACCTCGCGCAGGAGCGCTCCGGTCGGCTTGCCACCGGTCGTCCGCATGCGCAGCGGCAGCAGCGCCGCGAGCATGCCCGCCGTGCCGAGATTCTCCTCACGGCCATCCGCCGTCACCGCAATCACGAAGTCCTCGGAGCACGTGTAGCGGTGGATCAGCAGGCGCCAGGCCGTCAGCACGACCGTATAGCGGGTGACGCCTTCCCGGCGCGCCAGCGCTTCGATGCCATCGACCAGCGCGGGGGAGAGCTCAAACTCGTATGTGGCGCCACGGTTGGTGTGCGTCGCGGGCCGCTTCAGATCCGAGGGCAGATCCAGCTTCGGCAGCTCGCCCTGGAACAAGGCCGACCAGTACGCCTTATCCTCCGCGTTGGAGTGCGTGAACTGGTGCCAGGCGATGTCCTTCTGCTGCAGCCCCACCGGCGCAAGCGGTCGCCCATGATAGAGCGCGTGGAGATCGGCGTTGAGCAGAGAGATCGTCCGTCCGTCGGCCAGCGCATGATGGATGTCGAGGAACAGGACGCGCTCGCCACCACCCACGCGCAGCAGCTTCGCGCGGAAGAGTTCTCCCGACTTCACGTCGAAGGGCACGATCAGGGCGTCCTTCGCCGAGAGATCTTCGAGCGCCACCTCCTCCAGCGTGAAGGCGCGAGCCGGGTGCACGATCATGCTCGGCCGCTCCTGCTCGAAATCGCAGAACGTCGTCCGCAGCACTTCATGCCGCTCGATCAGCGCGGTGATGGCCGCCTCCAGCCGCGCCTTGTCGGCATCCGCCGGCAGTTTCAGGAAAAGCGGCAGGTTGAAACCCGTGTGGGTCCCGCTCAGCAACTCCGCGTACAGGATCGAGAGCTGCTCGCGTCCGACGGGGTACTTCTCGCGTGGCGGCGCCGGCAGCATCGCCGGCTTCTTCGATGGCGCCTCCTCGCCCAGCGCGTCGCGGACGCGGTCGATGAACTCGCCCAGCGTCGAGCAGTCGAGCAGGTCCATCACGCCGACATCGACGCCGAAGGTCTCGTTGATGCGTGCGATGACCTGGGTGGCGGAGATCGAATCGCCGCCCAGCTCGTAGAAATCGCTCTCGCGGGACAAAGTCTCGTCGTAGCCCATCGCGTCCCGGACGATTTCGAGCGCCTGCGCTTCCGAGAAACGCGGCCCCTTGGCCACTACCTTCGTTTCTTCACTCGCGCGCGGCGCGGGCTGGCAGACCTCCACGGCACGGAAGCGCGCGATGTCCTCGCCCGCCATGGCGACGACCAGTTGCGCGCCATCATGGGCGAGCGCCTGCTGCATCACGCCCCATGCCTGGTTCGGCGCGAGGGCAAAACCGGCGTTGTCCGTGCCAAAGCGCGCAGCCATGCCGACGTCGGCCCAGGCGTTCCAGCAAATGGCGACCGCGGGCAGCCCCTTGCTCCGGCGGCACTCGGCGAACGCGTTGAGATAGGCGTTGGCCGCCGCGTAGTCGCACTGGCCTGCCGCGCCCGTCAACGCCGTGCGTGACGAGGCGAGGATGAAAAAGTCGAGGGAGTCGCCGAGGCTGGCCTCGTGGAGATTCCACGTGCCCGTCACCTTCGGCTCCAGCACCCGCTCGTAGGCCGCTTGCTCCTTCGTCAGCAGGATGCCCTCGCCGGCGAGACCCGCCGCATGGACGATGCCCTTGATCGGCCCGTGCTCCTTTCGGATCTGGGCAAACACCTCCCGCACGCGCGTAGCGTCGTTGATGTCGCAGCGATAGTTGGCAAAGGCGCAGTCGCCCGCGCCCTCCGCCCGGCGGTGGAGCAACACGACCTTCGCCCGCGTGCGCTCGGCAAACTCCTTTGCCAGCGTCTGGCCCATTCCGCCCAGCCCTCCGGAAATCACCACGCAGCCGTCCACCGTCGGCGACGGACGCGCCACGGCGCCCAGCGGCGCCAGGGTCTGAGCACGTACGACGCCCTCAGCACCGATCAGATACGCGCCGCTGAAGCGCCCCAGGCTGGACTTCAACGTCGCAAGAGAAGCGGCGTTCCTCGACTCGAGTTCCAGGTAGGCGCACGAGAGCAACGGTTCCTCCTGCCGGAGTGAATGCAACAAGCCCAGCGAGAGCGCATCGTGCGGCGTCGAATCGTGATTCGCAAAGGCGCCGGAGCCGACGACCGTGACGTGCAGCGGAGCACGAAGCCGGGCGCGACAAAGTTCCTGCATCAGGCTGGCCACCGCCCAATGCGGGCAGTCGGAATCCAAAAGACAGACGACGTGCGACACGCCTCCATCGACGACCTCGCGCGCCAGATGCGCCCGAGCGTCGCGATCCGCCGGAATCTCCCGCCGGAGTGACGCGATCCCTGCGAGCTCGCGGTGGAGTGCATGCGACTCGCGGCCGAGCAGCAGCAGCTTGCGCGCGCTAGCGGGCGCGGCGGCTGGGAAATCGGTTTTCTCCCAACGAAGCGAATATAGGACAGGCTCGGCGCTCCGCTTCGTTTCCAGCTCGGAAAGCCGGTTCTGCAAGGAGACGAAAACCAGCCCGCTGATCTCGATCAGGACCTGCCCGTCCTTGTCCGTCACGACGCAGTCCGCTGTGACGAGCTGTGGCTTCCGCTCCGTGATCGTGACGCTCGCATAGACTTCAGCCGGGAGCGGCTTGTGCGGCGTGATTCGGCGGCAGCGCGCCGGGACAAACCCGGCCGTCTTGTGCAGGGCCAGACTGGCCGCCAAATCCAGCATGGCCGGGTGCCATTTGTAGGTGTTGAGGTCGGTCTTGAACGCGTCCGGCAGAACCAGCCGCGCCAGCAGGCGATCCTCCCGCGCGGATACCCAGAGCGCCGTCCGGCAATTCCAGCGTTCGCTCACGCTCACGAGCGTCTGCTCGCCCGTCACGTCGAAAGGCCGCAGCGAGTCGCGCAGAGCCGCGAGGTCGATCTCGTGTGGCGCCGCGGGCTGACCGAGTCGCAGCTTGGCACTCATCGCGAGGCTCCACTTGTCCCGCTGCGCATGGTGCAGCTCCACCGCGAGCGCGGCGTCGGCGCCCTTCTTCAGGAACAGCGCAGCCTGGTTTCCTTCGACGAAGGTCACCGGCCTGTGCCAACTGAGATCCTCGATCGAAACCGCCGAGGTGCCCGCCGCCTCGACGATGAGCTCGATCGAGGCCATGCCGACGAGCGTAGGCACCTGATTCAAACGATGCTCGGCCACCGGCCAGAAGTCGGGTTTCCCGATGGCGACCGAGAAGGCCTGGCCGTCCGGGGTCGGCAGCGGCTTCGACAGGAAACTGGATTTGAAACGCGGCCAGAGCGGCTTCCGCAGGAACGGCGTCGCCGGCAAGTGGACACGATGCAGCGGTCGCTCCTCCGGCCAGTGCAGTCGCTTCCCCGCCAGAAAGGCGTCGGCACACCGGAGTGCCTCCTCACGGCTGGAGAACGCCACCACGTCGACCGACGACGACAGCAGTTTCGCTGGGCGAACTGGACTGATCTCTTCGGCGAGCCGCGCCAGAAGCTCCGCACGTGTGGAGACCACGAATGCCACTCGGACCTCCAACGGTTCGCGTCCGGCAGCCAGTGTTCCCGCAATCGCGTGCAACGGCCAGGCTTCGTTCTGGATAACCGCCTCGCGCAGTTGTGCGGCGTAGGCCTTCAGCCCGGCTTCATCGCCGGCGGAGAGCGGCACGCAGTACCAACCGGCCTCGTCCGCGGGCAGCGGAGCGGTCGGCGCCTCGCGCAGGACCACGTGGGCGTTGACGCCGCTCAGGCCGAAAGAGCTCACGCCACAGAGCCACGGCCGCTTCTCCTCGGGCAACGCTTCGAGCCGCTGCGCCACGCGCACGGGCGCGGCATCGAAGTTGATATGCGGATTCGGACTCTCGAAATGCGGCTGCGGCGGCACCGCGCCGCGCTTCAGACTCATGACCGCCTTGGCGACGCCCAGCGCGCCGGCCGCCGCGTCGAGGTGTCCAATGTTCCCCTTGATCGAACCGATCAGCGCCTTCTCCGCACGTGCCGGCTCGCCCTGCGCCCTGGTGGCAAATGCCCGCGTGAGCCCCTCGATCTCGACCGGGTCGCCCAGAACCGTCGCCGTGCCGTGCGCCTCGAAAAAGTCCATGTCGCCCAGCGCGACCGACGCCTTCTCGGCAGCCAGCGAAATCACCTCGGCCTGCGCGGCCGGATTGGGCGCAGCCATGCTGGACGATTTGCCGTCCTGATTGATCGCGCTGCCCGCGATCACCGCGTGGATGCTGTCGCCATCATTCAACGCCTGATCGAGGCGTTTCAGAACGAAGACCGCGGCGCCCTCGCCTCCCCCGACGCCGTCCGCCTTCGCGTCGAAGGTCCGCGTCTGCCCGGTGCTGGACTCGATCGTGAAGCTCCGCTCCGCCTTCACCGGGAGGTTGATGATGTTGGCTCCGCCGACCACCGCGGCGTCGCAGGCTCCCGCACGCAGGCTCGCGCACGCCTCGTGCAACGCCGTCAGCGAGGACGAACACGCCGTGTCGACCGTCGCCGCGGGGCCGCTCCAGTTCTTCAGGTAGCTGATGCGCGCCACCACATTCGAGGGGACATTCAGCAGGTAGATCTGCTCCGACTGCTCCGGGAAGGCGCGAGACAGGGCGTCCTGGAACAACCGAACCGGGCTCGCGCCGACAAACACGCCGACCTTCCGATCCTGCAGCGCGGTGCCGCCGTAGCCGGCGTCGTCGAGCGCCCGCAGCGCCGTTTCGAGGAACAGCCGCTGTTGCGGCTCGATCAGGCTGGCGTCGTTGGGCGACAGACCAAAGCGCTTGTGGTCAAAGGAGGAAATGTCCGAAAGGTACGCAGCCTTGTTGAGCCGGGCTTCGTCGTACACCAACCCGACGGTCTCCAGAAGCTGCCGGATTTCCACACGCCGTTTTGGCGGCAACGGGATGGTCTTGTCCGCGCCCGCCGCGAGGTCGACCCAGAACGGCGCAAGCTCCTCGTAGTCGCCGAGCCGCACCGCCATGCCGATGATCGCGATGGACGCATCGTGCGCCACGGGCGCGCTGGCCTGGCTACGTTTCACGGCGCCGGATTTCTCCAGAAGCGCGGCCTGCGCCGCGATGGTGCTCTCGGCAAAGAGCGACGCGATGGTGAACACGCCCGGCCACTTCGCCTCCAGCAGCGTATGCAGGCGCGTCAGCAGCAGGGAGTTTCCACCCGCCTCGAAAAAGCCACGGTCGATGTCCGGCGTGCCCAGCTCCGGGATGACCTCCTGCCAAACCTGCGCGATAGCCTCCTGCGAGGCCGTGAGAGTTTTCTCTCCTGCATGCTCGGCTGCAGCCGCGAGAGGACGGCCCTTGAGGCGCTTGCGGTCCGCCTTGCCCGAACTGCTCAGCGGAATCTCGTCCACCTCGTGGAGCAGACCGGGGCACATGTACGCCGGCAGGAGTGCCGCGAGCTCACTCTGGATGACGGATGCCGAGAGCGTCGAGCCCTCACGGGGGAGCAGGAACGCTTCGAGCGAGTCGTAGCCGCCGACCTTGCGCACGCGCACCACGGCCTGCGAGACGCCGGTGCAACGGCCCAGCGCCGCCTCGATCTCGCCCAGCTCGATCCGGAAGCCGCGCACCTTCACCTGGTCGTCGTTGCGCCCGAGGTATTCGACATTTCCGTCCGACAGCCAGCGGCCGAGATCGCCGGTGCGGTACATGCGGTTGCCGGGGATGAACGGGTCCGCCAGGAAGCGCTCGGCCGTGAGCTCCTTGCGGTTCACGTACCCGCGAGCCACCTGCACGCCGCCGATGTAGATCTCGCCGGCGGCGCCGATCGGCACTTCGCGCAGTCGCTCGTCGAGCACGTAGATCTGGGTGTTGCTCACGGGCCGCCCGATGGGGATGACCTCGCCCGGAGCCTGAGTGCACGGATACCAGGTCACGTCGATGGCGGCCTCCGTCGGGCCGTAAAGGTTGTGCAGCTCCGCGCTCAGGCATGCCTGGAAACGCAGCACCAGATCGCGGGGCAGCGCCTCACCGCTCGCAAAGACATAGCGCAGGCTAGCCAGCTTGCTCCGCTCCTCCGGGAACGTCTCCAGATACTCGAGAAACGCGCGCAACATCGACGGCACGAAATGCAGGACCGTCACCCGGTGCGCGTGGATCGCCTCGACGATCTTGCGCGGCTCCTTCTCCGCCTCCGGTTCCAGCATCGCCAACGCCGCACCCGTCCAGGACCACCAGAGAAGTTCCCAGACGGAAACGTCGAAGGAGATCGTCGTCTTCTGCAAGACGACATCGCCCGCGCCGATGGGGAAACGGGACTGCATCCAGAGGATGCGGTTCAACAGGCTGCGATGCTCGACCAGCGCGCCCTTGGGCCGCCCCGTCGATCCCGAGGTGAAGATCGTGTACGCCACCGAGCCGGGATCGATCGGCTCAAGTCGCACCTCGCGCGCGGGCAGTCGCTGGATGTCCGGCACGAGGACCGGTTGCCCCAACGCCTCAAACGTCTCCGCGAACTTCGCCTGACAGAGCACCGGGCAACGCCCGAGGTCTTCGAAAATCGACTGGAAACGCGCCGCCGGCAGCGACGGCGAGAGCGGCACGTACGTCGCCCCCGCGCGCAGTACCGCGAAAATGGCGACCATCAGGTCCAGCGAACGCTCGTAGCAGACGCCCACGAAATCGCCGCGCGCGACGCCGTTTTCCAGCAGCCAGCCCGCCAGTGCCGAGACCTGCCGGTCGAACTCCGCGTAGCGACATGCGCCGACCGAAGGCTCCACAACGGCGGTCGCCTGCGGCGTCCGCGCCAACTGCGCCCGGAAACACCAATCGGCATCGTGCTCGATGTCGAACGCCTCGGCCGTGCGGTTGAACGCGGCCAACTGCTCGCGCTCGTCCGCCGGGATGATTTCCAGCGCGGACAACGGAGTGCCGGCGCGCTGCAGCACAGCGTCGAGCAGGCACGTCAGGCGCCGGCCGATGCGCTGGATGCTCTCATCGCGGAACAGCGCGGTGCAGTACTCGATGTGGACATCGTAGGCGCCGGTTGGCGTCTCCTTGAAATAGAAACTCAGGTCGAACTTGCTGCGATCGTGCGGCAGCTCCACCGGCTGCATGTCGAGCGGCGCCCGGCCGAACTGCGCCCACTCGGCGCCCTCCAGGGCGACGAAGACATCGAAGAGCGGATTGCGCGACGGCGTGCGCTCGACCTTGAGGCTGTCGAGCAGCCGGTCGAAGGGGCAGCTCTGGTTCGACAACGCCGTCTGGAATGCGCCCTGCACCTCCCGGACCAGTACCTCGAAGCCTTCATCCGTCTTCAGCGTGCTGCGGACCGCGAGGGTGTTCACGAACAGCCCCATCATCGACTGCGTCTGCTCCAGCTCACGATTGGCGGCGGGGCAGCCGACGATGAGATCCTTCTGGCCCGCATGGCGGTAGAGGAGCGTTTTGCAGAGTGCCAAGAGCACCGGGAAAACGGTTACGCCCAGGTCCGCCGCGTAGCGTTTCAGCCCCCCACTCTGCGCCTCGCTCAGGCGAAACGCGTGCACGCGTCCCTCCGAGCTCTGGAGCGCCGGCCGGGAAAAATCGAGCGGCAGCGCGAGCCGTTCTGGGAGCGGCAGCAACATCTCACGGACCGCGTCGAGTCCCGGCGTCCCTTGTTTGGCCGCCCACTCGACATACTGCGCGTAGCCGACATCCAGCGGCGCCCAGTCCGGCATCCGCCGTTCCAGGACGGCGGCATAGGCCTGGTTCAGTTCGCGCACGAATATCTCGGCCGACCAGCCGTCGAAGACGATGTGGTGCGCGCAAAACGTGAGCACGAAGCCGCCATCCGGCTCCCGGAAAAGCGCGACCCGTACCAGCGGATTCTCGAAGCCGAACGGCATCTCCGCGCGCGCCATCTCCTCGGCGGAGAACGGCCGGTCGAAATACTCGAGGCGGAGCTGGCCCGGTGGCACCAGCCGCTGCTCGGGCTCCGTGGCCGACACGCGCAGGCGCAGCGCGTCGTGCCGGCGCTCCAACAGCGAGAGCGCTTCCTGCAACGCGTCCCGGTTCACCGAACCGGAGAGCCGCGCCGCAAAGGGGATCAGATGCACGCGGCTGTCCTCATGCAGCCGTTGCAGGAACCACAGACGCATCTGGCTCGACGAGAGCGGAAACTTCTCCTTCGCCGGCCCGGCGGACAAACGCTCCACCGGTGCCGTCGCACCCTCGATGAACCGTGCGAGTTTCCGCACCGAGCAGTGACGCATCACGTCGTCGATGGTCAGCCGGACGGAGAATGCCTTGGACACCTGCGCGACCACGCGCATCGCCAGCAAACTGTGCCCGCCGAGGCGGAAGAAATCACCGTCGACCGACGGCACCGGGCAACCGAGGACCGACTCGTAGATGCCCAGCAATGCGGTCTCAATGCCACGCGGAGCGGCGGCTTGCGTCACCGGCGACTCCACCGGCATTTCGAGCACGGAAATCACGCCGCTTCGTTCGGCGTCTGATGTGAGCGATGCGGATGCCGGTGACTGCCCTCCGGCGACTCCGATCAGTGTCGATTCGAGATCGCGGCAGGAAACCTCGCTGCGCGCGGCGACGGCTTCGAGCAGCGCCAGAATCTTCGCTCCGAGCCCCTGCACATAGTCGCGATCCAGCCGCGCTGGATCGTACAGGAAGCGGAACAGGAGGCCGTTGCCCAACACCACCGAGATACCGAGCGGATAAGGGATTCGTTCGAAACCATCGACGCGAGCCAGCTCCACCGCGCCGCCGTCAAATGTCGTTTCGTACGGGTAATTCTCGAAGACGAGCAGGTGATCGAACAGATCGCGGCCAATCGCCGGGAGCGGCAGATAACCGTGCTGCATCTGCGCGAGACTCTGCTCCTTCAGATCCGTCAGCAGCCGCGAGAACGCGTCGCCCGCCTCCCAGCGCGCACGCACCGGAAGCGTCTGGATGAACAGCCCGACGGTGCGCTCGCTGCCCGGCAGCTCGGCCGGGCGCCCGCTGGTCACCACGCCAAATGCCACGTCGCGGCGCGCGCCCGTCTCCATGCCGAGGAGCACGGCCCAGAGGGACTGCACCAGGATTGGAAGTGTCACCGAGTTCGCGCTCGCGAAGTCCTTCAGTTTCGCGGCGAGTCCAGTCTCCACGACCAGTTCGTACGTCGCGGGCTCGGTCTTGGCGCATGGCGCCGCTTTTCCGGAAAACGGGGCAACGGGACGGAAGCCCTCCAACAGCGACTGCCAGTGACGTTTCGCCGCACCTTCGTCAAAACGCGCGCGCCACGCCGCGTAGTCGCTCAGCGGAACCGGCGCCGGGAGCGGCTCCGCCGCGCCACGTCGTCCCGGCTGCGCCTGGTAAAGGGCAAACAGCTCCCGCAGCAAAATGCCGATGCACCAGCCATCCATCAGCAGATGGTGGAAACACCAGCTCACCATGAGCCGCTTCGGCCCGAGCCGGTGGAACTGCGCGCGCAACAGCGGCCCACGCCCGAGCTCGAAGCCGCGAGCCCGCTCGGCCGCCAGCAGTGCGTTGACCTTCTCCGTCGCGAACGTGTCGGGGAGGCCCAACAAATCGTGATACTCGGTGCTGGTCCGCGCCTCCTTCAGGACGAGGCGGTAGAACTCGCCCGGATGCGGCATCGGGAAGAGCGAGCGCAGGCTCTCGTGCCGGGCGAGCAGCGCGCGCCAAGCCTTCATGAGCGCGAACTCGTCCACCTCACCCTCGAAATAGAACTCGATCTGCTGCGTGTAGGTCGCGTCGGCCGCGGCGAGATGCTGGAAGAGCATCGGCTCGTGGCACGCATCCGGGCTTCGGATGCTCTCGATGTCGGCCAACGCGCACCCGCTGAGCTCGGCGAGGCGTTGCCGCAACGCTTCCGGCAACACCGGGGCGTAGGCCGGCAGTGTCTTGAGCGCCTCGATCCAACCGTCGAGCAAGCGCACCACCCAGTCCGCCGGCAGCACCTTCGGGCTGAAGTACGCGCCCAACTGCAACACGCCGGCCTCGTCAAAATAGGCCACCAGATCGAGCGGGCTGGCCGGCTCGAAATCGGGGTCGATCAGCTCGGGCACAACGCCTGGCATCGCCACCGACGGCAAGGGTTTGAAGCCCTCCGCCATCTCGGCGAGGTGCGAGCCGAAATAGTTGAAACCGACCTGAGCGTCGCACGCGAATGCCGCGGGCTCCGCACGTTTCAGATAGCCGTAGGCGTGACCGCTGGCCGGCCCGAAATAATCGCGCATCCACGGCAGAATCTGCACGCGCGCCTGCTCCACCGACTCGGCTGGCACGAGCGGCATCGGGCACACGGAGGTGAACCAGCCCAGGCTCCGGCTCGTGTCGAACGCCGGCAACAGCGCGTCGCGCCCATGGCTCTCCAGCGCAACAAAGATCGGTGTCCGCTGCCCGGATGCGTGCAACGCGCGGGCGAGCGCCGAGAGGATCTCGGCGGCGGCCGATTGCGACGCATCTGAGAATCCCTCCAAGCGCCGGGACTCGAACACGCGTTCTGCGGCGCGGTCGCGTTGCCCGGCGATCAGCGCCTGCAACTTGCCCGTAGGCGTCGCGGCGACCGTCTTCCAGAACTGGCGATCCTCCTGCGTCGGAAACGCGCCGGACTGGACCCGTTTCTCGACTTCGACGGCCCGCGTCGCGATGCCGAGGGGCTCGGGCTCCGCTTCACCCGACGCACAGAAGCGCCGCAGATCCTCGCGCAGGATACCCAGCGAGAGCGCGTCGAGCACGAGGTGATGCCCGGCGAGTACGAGGAAACGTTTGCCCGACTGCTCTGCGAGGGCCGCGCCAAACGTCCGGCCCACCGCAGGATCAAGACCAACGGCGATCTGCTTGAAACTCTCGCGCACCAACGTCGGCAGCGTCACGCCGGCGTCGAAGGCGCACGTCTTGAGCGCGAGCCACTGCGGCTCGGCGAGGACCACGGCGCCAGCCGGCGAGAAAGCCAGGCGGAGCGCCTCGAAGCGGGCCGGCAAGCCGCGCAGCCACGCCTCGATCTTCGCCTGCGACACTTCGGGCCCGAGCTCCAGCGGCAGGAGCATATGGAACGACTTCCAGTGCTCCGGATGCCCGGCGATGAGCTCGGCTTGCAGCGGCAACAAAGGCAGCGTTTGCCCCGGCGCCGGTGCGGCAAAGTCGGCACCGGCGGTTGCGCTCGCCGGCGCATCCGTCTTCAGGAGACGGCCGAGATCGGCAAACGTGGGAGTGCGGAAAAAATCCGCCGCGCCAAGCGTCTTGATGCCGTTTCGATGGAGAATGCCGGTGATCTGGATGGCCTTGATCGAGTCGCCACCGGACCGGAAGAACTCGCTGTCTGCGCCGGGCTCGGCGCGCAGAATCTCGCGCCAAGCCTCCGCCAACACCTGCGTCCGGTCACGCGGGGCCGCCGCGCCGCACGCGTCGGAGAGGAACCGGCTCAACTCCGCAAGCAACGCGTCGCCGTCGGCGATGAACAGCGCGTCGTACTCCAGCACGAGCCGCGAAGCCGCGCCCGTTTCGAGGGTGAAGCTGGCGGAGAGCTTGCTGGCTTTGAGCCGCATTTCCACGGTCCGCACGGAAAGTCCCGGCTCGTCGATCTCGGCGACTCGCGAGTGCGTCGCCAGCACGTCGGCCGCGACGCGGTCGGCGCAGTGGCGGCTGTGCGCCAGCGCCTCCTTGAACTGCTGCGCGGCCTCGCCGACCAGAACCGGAGCGGACGCACCCTCGCGTTCCGCCAGGCGTAGGGCGATCGTGTTGACATAGAAGCCCGCCGACTCGAACTCCTCGGGCGTCTCGCGCAGACCGACGGGCAGGCCGATCAACAGCTCGGAGCGCGCGTATTTCCGGCGGAAAAATGCACCCAGCAGCGCGGCAAAGGCGGGCAGCACCGTCGTCCCGCAGCCCTTGGCCAGCCGCTCAATAGCGGCGGAGAGCGCAGCGTCGAGGGGCAGGAGCGCCATGGCGCCCCGGCGTTTCTGCGACGCGTGCAGATACGGGAGCGGCGCCGCGAGAACCGTGTCCCAATAGGCGCGATCCGCCTGCCCTTCGGCGGAGGCGAGGTACTCGGTCTCACGCCGGCAGAAGGCCGCCTGCGTGGCGAGGCGTCCGCAGCCGAACTCTTTGCCCTGAAGCTGGAGCAGCGCGTTGCGCAGCAGCAGCGACAGCGTCTCGGCGTCGCCGGCGATGTGGTGGAGGAGAAGGAGCAGTTGGAAACGCGGCCCGATGCGGGCGCCGGCCAGTTTAACCGGTAGCTCGCGGCGCAGGTCGAACGGCGTGTGCGCGAGCCGGTCGAAGTAGGCGGCGGCCGACGCCTCGCTGGTAAACTCCGCCACCGGCAACGGAATCTCCGCGCGCTCGGTCTTCGCGAAATGCGGCGCGTCGATCTCCCCGGCGACCGTGCACGCCAGCAACGGCTGCGCGGCGATGGCCTGGCGCAACGCCTCGACGAAGCGCTCGCCGCGCTCACCGGCCACCTCCATCAGGAAAGGCATGTTGTAGTCGATGGAGCCGTCGTTGGCCTGCTGATAGGCCCAGAGCTGAAACTGGTTCCGGCTCAGCGGCGCGGTGCCGGCGTCGGCGACGGTTTCCCGTGCGCACTGCGGCTGCAGGAGCGTCTCCAGTTCCTGGAGATTGCCACACTGAGCGAAACGGCGGAACGGAATCTCGACGTGGAAGGTCGTGGCGATGCCGTGCAGGAACGCCATCGCCTGCAGGCTGTCGCCGCCCTGCGCGAAGAAGTCCGCCGCCGGATCGTAACGGCGGCCGAGCGCCGACTCCGCGAGCCGGAGCAGCTCCGGGTTGACCGCACTGGCGTTTTTCGGCGCTGCGGCCTGCGACTGTGCGATCATGGCCCGCAGACGGGCGCGGTCGATCTTGCCGGTCACGGTGACCGGCATGACCTCCAGCGGATGCCAGGACGACGGCACCATGTAGGCGGGCAAACTCTCCAGACTCCACTCGACGACGGCGTTGAGATGGACGCCCTCGCGGAGGATCAGAAACGCCGCGAGCATCGGCTTTCCGTCGCTGCCCGGCGCCGCGAGCACGAAGGCTTGTTGCACGCCCGCGCACTTCTCGATCAGGAAGGAAACCTCGCCGGGCTCCACGCGGTTGCCGCGGATCTTCACCTGATCGTCGGTGCGGCCCGCCAGAAGGATTTCGCCGCCGGCCGACCACTGTGCGAGGTCGCCGGTCGCGTAAACGCGTTCGCCACTCGGCAAAGTGAGAAAGCGCAACGCCGTCAGCGACTCGTTGTGGTAATAACCGCAAGACAGGCTGGCGCCGCCGATGTGGAGCTCGCCGGTCATACCGGCCGGCAGCGGGCGTTTCTCGGCGTCGAGGATGTACGCGGTGGCGTTGGGGATGACGCGGCCGACGCTGATCGGCGGTTTCTCATCGGGCGCCACGCGCTTGATCGAGGCGCACACGCAGGTCTCCGTGGGACCGTAGGCGTTGAAATACTCAAGCTGGCCGGCGTAGTGCAGGGCGTCGTCGGTCACCGGAGACTCACCGGCGGTGATCAGCACGCGCAGGCCCTGGAACGCCGCCTTCTCGAAAAGATGCAGGTACGACGGCGGGAACGTGACCACCGAGACCGCGTGCTCGCGCATATACTCCTTCAACGACCAAGGCTCGGTGCGGTAGCGGTCCGTCACCGGGTACAGGCAGGCACCCGCCAGGAGGGCCATGAAGATTTCCGAAAGCGAGGCGTCGAACGCAGGCGAGGCAAACTGCAGCACATGATCCTCGGGTGTGATGCCGAAGATCTCAATCTGCCCCTGAATCATGTTGATGAAGCCGTCGTGCGGCACGAGCACGCCCTTCGGCCGGCCGGTGGAGCCGGAGGTGTAGATCAGGTAGGCGCCGTCGCGCAGGCCGGGCGCTTCGCCGCGAGCCGGTACAGCGACGGCTGCGTAGTCGGTCTGCTCGGGATCGAGCGTCAGCACTGCGTTGGCGTCGGCGACGATGTGGTCCAGCCGTTCCGGCGGGGACTTCGGATCGAGCGGCAGGTAAACCGCGCCGAGCCGCATGATGCCGAGCAACGTTTCGAGCAGGCGGAGTCCGCGGGTGGCGCGCACGCCGACGACATCGCCCTCTTTGACGCCCTGCCCTGCCAGCCACGCCGCGCAGAGCTGCGAGCGCCGCTGCAACTCCGCGTACGTCCAGACGCCGCCGGACTCGTCGCGCGCTGCGGGGCGATCCGCATGGCGTGCAGCGATTTCGTCGAAGAGCGCCGGGATGGTCCGCGCCGCGTACGGGCGAGCATCGCCGCGCTGCCAGGTGGCGAGCTCGCGTTTCTCCTCGTCGAGGAGGAAGTCGAGTTTCGAGAGCTCGTCGCACTCGGCGAGCTGGCCGGCGAGCAGCTCGACGCGCTTCACATAGCGCGCGACATCCTGCTCGGTGAGGTGGTTGCAACTGCTGCGTACGTTGAGGAAATAGCGGCTCGGCGAGCCCTCCTCCATGATCATCACACCGAACAGCACCGCCTCGCGCGCGCTGTGTTTCTGGATCACGGCCGCGACCGGGAAGTCCCCGTTGCCGGCGGGCGTGTGCGGGATGACGTTGACGAACGTGTCGCCGGCGCAGGCGAAACGGCCGTGCTCGAATTGCCGCATCGCCAGTTGGTAGGGCGTGCGGATGTGGCGGAAGAAATGTTTGCTCTGCGTCGCCACCTCTTCGGCGACCTCGCTGAACAGGCGATGCCGGGCCAGGTCGAGGTGGAGCGGCGGAAGCGAGATCTGGCTGCCCTGCCGCCGGGCGAAGTTCTTGCGCTCGCCGAAGCCGGTGGGCGTCTGCACGACCACCTGTTTCTCGTTGCACATGTACGAGACGATCAGGGCGTGCAGCGCGGTGAAAAACGTCGACGCGCTGATTTTGCGCGCTTCGAGCAGGGCGTGGATCCGCGTGGTGCCGGCAGCGGAGAGGAAATACTTCTGGTGGCGAGCCAGCTCCAACACATCGGCACAGCCGGGGAGCGCGCGGAAAATCCGGCGTTCCGGCAACTGCGCCAGATGGGATTTCCACCAGTCGATGTCCTGGGAAAATCGCGACGACGCGGCGTGTTTTCGATCTTCGTCGTGGAGCGCCATCGCATCGCAGGGCTCGCCCCAACCGGGCTCGGCACCGCGCAGCGCAGCGCGGTAGGCTTCGGCGACAAGCTCGACATGAAACGACAGGCCGATCCCGTCCATCACGAGGTGCGACACCTTCACGATGTAGAGGCTCTCCGACTCGCTCACCTGGATGAGCGCGCAACGGATCGGCTGCTCGCCGAGCGGACGCTCGAAAAACGCATCCGCCCAGCGGTGCGCCTCCGCGAGGTCCACCGGCGACGCGCCCAAATCGGGAAGCTCCAGAGCGACGTCCGGGAAGGCGTCGAGTTCGAAGAAGGGCTCCTTTTCGTTGAGGTGCAGGCGGGCGCGCAACAAAGGGAACTGCCGCAGCACGCAGGCCAGCGCTTTTCGCAGGATGTCGGGACAGACCTTGCGGTTGATTGGGAAAACGCCGCGGTTGTCCACCTCGCCCACTGCGGAGGACCGCCCGGCCAGCCAGATCTCCTTCTGATCGCTGGTAAACGGGACCGACTCCAAGCGCGAAAAAGCGCCTCCGTCGCCCACCGCCTTCACCTCGCCCATGCCGTTCATTATCAAAGCACCAAGCGGTTGCGTAAACCGGGCCCAGATGCCCATGCATGGAGCATCGGCAGAAAAGCCACCGGCCATGCAGAAGCTATTCTTAGCATGGCGGATAAGCTATAGTTAATGAACCCGAGAGGCGTGGACACGAGCAGGGAGACTGGTTCGAGAGTGTGTGGAGGGTTGCTTTGAAATGGGCCCCTGCGGCCTCGGGAGGTAGGGAAAGAGGGCGCAAAGCAGCGAAGACAACTTGGTTAGTAAGAATTGCGAATGGAAAGTAAATACCGGGCATAGCCTCATTGGATTTCCATGGCACAGCCCCCCAGCCACCAATGCTCGAACGTGCGGCACCCTGCGCGGCCCGAGGTCGGGCCACCGTCCTTCGAAACCGCGAGAATTGAGGATTCTGCCGGGGCCAATCCAGAAGCCAGCGTGACACAACCACCTCAACCGATAGAACTAACTAATGGCAGGCTTGCGGAGGCCGCGGAGAGTGGCGAGGCCGCCCCAGTCCGTGAGTGCAGGCATGGGGCGGACGGCGGTGCGGGCCCGTCGGTGGTGGAGTGTGCGGTAGGCGGCGAGCTGTTGTTGGACGAAGGCCTGGCTGCCGAGGACGGCGCCGTCGGTGAAATGCCGGATGCGGCAGCGCAGGAGCGTGGTCAGCGGAAGTTTGCCGCCGGTGGCGACGACTTGCTCGAGTGCCTCGGGTGTGACGCTGGCGGCGTGTTCGCGCGGGGCGGCAGCGGTGCCGAAGAGCGCGAGGCGGTAGCCCGCTTGCGCGGTGGACCAATCGGTTTCGCTGCGGAGCGAGAGGAGGCCGCGTTGCGCATCGGCGTTGCCGGCGACCGCTTCGCCGTAGCCGCAGAAGCGGTAGTCTTTGGGGTCGTCGACGAGGCCGGCGCGGACCGGGTTGAGGTCGATGTAGGCGGCGACGGTTTCGATGGCCCGTCCGGTGGGCTCGACGAGGAGGGATTTGAAACGCTCGGCCCAGAGCGTGCCGTAGCGGCGGTGGCTTTTGTTAAACCAAATAGAGAAGCGCTGCTTAAGCAGTTTCATGAACTGAGAGACGTCGCCCATAAGCGCGAGCTGGCGTTTGCGCCAGACATCGCCTTCGGGGCCGCCGGAGCGCAGCTCTGCTTCGACGACGTCGAGCCGGGCGGCTTGGAACTTGGTGGGCGTGGGGTAAAGCCGGCGGTAGCGGCGGAGGAGCTCAGTGTCAGAGACGGGCGCGCGCTGCGGCACCATCAATAGGACATGGAAATGGTTGGAGAGGATGGCGTAGGTGTGGATGTGAACACCGCAGAAGGCGGCGACCTGCCAGAGCTGTTTGCGGAGGACTTCGCGGGCTGGCTCGTCGAGGAGGCGTTCGCCGTTCACCACGCGGGTAATGCAGTGATAGACCGCATCGCCCGAATCCACCGGAACCTTGATTCTGGCTTCACGCATACCGGCCAAGAAACCAGTCGCCCCAGAATCAGCAACTTACGAAGCCATTTTTGACCTGTCCCTACTACGGGCCCTACTATGGGCCCAACGGAGAAGTCGATAAAATCCATAGGGTAAATCAGCCATGCCGACGAAGCTGAAAACGGCTGCCGCCAGCAGAACCCAATACGGCAAAAAACGTGTAGTCGTAGTCATGGTCTCAACTTTCTGCTTCGCTGTATGCGGATACCACACCAATCATGCTACCAACTGAAACCCCAATCACTACGATTGTAGCGACAACCTTACTAATATTGTCTTGGCCGTAGAAGTTGATGAGCGTGGAAAGCGCATAAAGAATGTAGAGTGTTCCATAAACCACTGCCCCAATTCTGGGCTTTGGGCAAATATGTGTCGTCAGCATAGAAATGCCGTAGGCCACGCCCCCAGCGATAAACACTCCGAACAACGGATAACCGGAGAAGAAAAAATCCTTAATTAGCATTCTTCCGTCGTTCTCTGTCATCCATGTAAATGAAATGAGAACCAGCATGTTCAGTAGAATCGAAAGGATAAATCCCACAGGGATAAAGGCGATCCAACGGATTCCTAAAAGAGCCACATTAGTCTCCCATGGACTCTTATTATCAGCATTGTTTTGTATGTCGTATGTCATTCGATTCGTTCTATTGTTGATTCACACGGATTTGATTGCCGGTCGCTTGATCTTCGATCCAGATCATACCAAATCCGAAAAAGCAGGCGAATAGTGTCTCGTTAGTTCTGAGAGCTTGGAAAACTCGGCCAAATGAATTCACAAAACTTGCCCCGAATGCACCGAGAAGCATGCCGCCAGCGCAGGCTCCAATAATCGTTCGATCCGTATAGGCTGCCCATGCAGTTAGCGGAACAAGAACCAAATAAACTAAACCGCCCAGGCAGGATCTATTACCGAAGAACACTCCTGCCCAAAAGAACGGCAACATAAGTAGCATCCACCATGAGCCTAAGACTATCGCTGCAAGGATCGGAACACCGAATCCTAGCCCCGATATAACGTGAAGCACCCATGGGTGAATCTGCTTGTCAATCTCTCGAAGATGCCACGGCATACCGCGTAGAACGAAACGTCCACTATTGAGTTCACGCTGCAGATCGCCCCAGGATAGTCCTTCCAGCTCCCAAATATCGGCGCATCTGGTTCTTAGGTCAGCTCCTTCGGCGGCGTTAGCTTGGAGGCGGTCAGTGATCTCCTTGTATTGCATGAGTTTCTTTTTATTGGCTAACAGTGTGATTCACCCCAACTGAGTTAGGCTTTGCCAGGAATCAGGGAAAGCGGAAGTCCAGTGCGTAAGGGCTTCATTGGGAAGGGGCGTTTTGCGCGAGTAAGGCTTTTGACGAGCGATTTTGACCCGGCGAAAGCCTTACTGGAGATGGGGCCAGTTTTCATGACTGAGTCATCCGGCTCGTCCGGGGATGTTGGATCGTGATTTTTCCGCAACACGTAGCGGTGGGGCCTGCTGGGGCTGGCAACATGGCGGGTAGTGAAGGCTTACGCGCCCGGCCGGGGCAAGCGGCAAATGATTGAAGAGTGAAGGGTGAAAAGTGAAGGGCGAGATGGGGTGCGGCGGTCCGTGGTAGCGCAGACTTCCAGTCTGCTCGGGAATGCAGGCTGGAAGCCTGCGCTACTTCGACCCTGCGAAGCCGGCGGAGGGCGCAGCAAGACTGCGCCCCTACGAAATTCACCGGGCGGCTCTGGACGGTAGCGGCCGGGCGTGGGCGCGAAAAAGCCGGGGCGCGCTGGCCCCGGCTTGGGTGTCGAAAGATGGTCGCAGCGCGCGGCGCTTACTCGGCGCCGTAGGGGCGGGCGAAGTTGGCGAGCAGGCGCACGTACATCGCCTGGTAGTAGATGGCCGGCTCGGTGAGCTCCCAGCTGTTGGACGGCCAGGGTTCGTTGAAATCGGCGTAGCACTTGGCGTCGGGCTGTTTTTTGAGCCACTCGATGTCGCCTGTGTACGAGTGGTTGGGGCCGCCGACCACGAGTCCCGGGACGGGGTTGGCGGCGAGCGGGGTGCCGGGCATGAACCAGTCGTGCCAGATGCGCGTGGCGCTGACTTCGGCGCCGTAGCCGCCCATGGTCGTCAGATAGACGATACCGACGGGATTCACGCCGTGCATCGAGTGGAGCATGTCGAGGGCGCGCTGGCGGAGCTGCTTCTTGGGGACGCCGCTGCCGTGGATGACGGCGTCTTGCGCGATCTTGCCGTAGCCGGTGCGTGCGAGGACGCTGCCCCAGTGGAACGACTCCGGCGCGACCCAGGCGCGATAGAGGTCGGACTTCTCGTCCTGCGGCATAAACTTCGGGCTCTTGGTCGAGTTGCGGAGCTGTTCGAGGATGCGTTTCTCGACGTGCTTGTCGGCGCCTTTCTGGCGGGTGTAGTCGAGGAGCGCCTCGGCCTGGCCAGACTCGTAGGGCGACCAGAACGGCTCGGCGATCTGGCGGAATTTCACGAAGCCTTTGCGGAAGGCATCGTGGTAGGAAGCCTGGCCGGTGAGCACCCAGAGGTGCATGGCGGCGAGTGCTTGCCAGCGGTCCTGCTCGACGGCGTTTTTATCGGCGTCGCCGCTCTTGATGGTGCCGTCGTCGACTTCGTAGGAGCGGGGGTTGGTCTGGCACCATTTCCAGGCGCGGATGGCGCGTTTTTCGAGATCGGCGGCGAAGCTCTTCCACTCGGGAAACTCGCGGTAAACGCGGGCGGCGTGCGCGAAGATGCCGGCGGAGGCGAGCGTGGAGGCGGAGGCCTTGGGGCCGTAGTAGCGGGGGCGTTTATCCTGGCTGAGGGGCCAGGCGCCGCCGGCGTAGTCGATCACGCCCATCTTGATGAAGACGCCGCCGTCGGTGTCCTGCATCTTGACCAGCCAATCGAGCTCATACTTTACCTCATCGAGCAGGTCGGGGAGGCCGTTGCCCGACTCCGGGATGGCGAAATCGTCGGTAAACGCGGCGCGGTTTTCGCGCCAGGCGTAGAGGAGCGGGTGGATGACCTCGGGCAGGAAAGTCGGGTACTTGTTGGTATCGCCGGCGTCCATCCAGCCGCCGCTCAGATCGCGCTCGGTGGAGGCGTCGTCGCGAGCGGCGAGGGAGCGGGCACGGCGATCCTGCGTGTAGGTAGCGGCATCCGTCCACGGCTCTTCGGCGAAGGGCGGGCGGTGCGCGATATCCTCGCGCTGGTAGTAGAGGGCGCGGACGGCGGCGCGCAGCACGCCGTGGTACACGTCGGGCGCGATACGGAAGACGTGTGAGCGAAGCTTCTTCTCGGGGTCGAAGACGTAGTAGTCGCCCACGGCGTCCACCTTGGTGAAGTCGAACCACCAGCCGCGGTCGCCGGAGGCGGCGTCGGTCTTGCCGGCGTTGTACAGCTCGGGCTCGTCCTTGAAGACGACGGCATCGTCGCCGACGCGGCGCACTTCGAGTTTTTTGCCGGGCTTATAGGATTCGGCGGCGTTGTAGCCAGCCTGCGGATCGCTGAGGATGGCGACCTTGCGCTCGTCGGGGAGGTAGCCGAACTGGTCGACGTGGATACGCCCGGTGACGGCGGGCAGGCCCGGCACGGTGAAGCCGGAGGCCGTCGGCACCGCCCAAGGCGTGGCCGGGGCCGTCTCGCCCGCTGCCAACAAACGCGAAGCGCCCAGGGCAATCAGGGCCAGGAAAACACGGCTGCGAAGGTGTAATCTCATAGATGCCCTCCGAGAAAACCCCTCACTCTGCGCATGGCCAGCCGGAATAAAGCAACTCGGCGGATTTGCTTAACAATTAACAGCCCGCCGACGCAGCGCAGGCTTGAGGCCCGCGCAGGCGACGGCACGCTGCAACGCGCCCGCCGCATGCTCCCCTTCGACTACCAGGAGTTTCCGCCCTCGCCTGCACTCGCAGGCCATGTGCGTTGCTACTGGCGAGGCGTCAGCCGCGTGGCCCCCTTCGAGACTCCCCCGCCCCAGCGCGTCCTGCCAGACGGCTGCACCGACATCGTGCTCCACCTCGCCGACGCGGGCCACGCGCTACGATCTGCGCAAGTCGTCGGCACGATGACGCGTCCGCTGACGTTCTCGCTGGCGAAGACGAGCGAGCACCTGGGCATCCGTTTTCATCCGGGATGTGCCGCGGCGTTGTTTGGTGTCTCCGCAGGCGAACTCACCGACCGCTCCGCCGGACTCGATACCCTCTGGGCCGGCGAGTGCGCGAGCGAACAGCTCGCCGGAAAGCGATCCCTCGACGCCCGCCTGCGCTGGCTGGAGCGCCAGCTCCTGCGACGGCTCGACCGCGTGGCCGGCACCGCCCTGCTCACGAAACGCGTGGCCGCGCTCATCCGCGAAACCGGCGGGCGTCTGCGCATCGACGAACTCACGGCGCGCACCGGCTGCACGCGCCAGTACCTCGGGCGCGTGTTTGCCGAGCACCTCGGAGTGAGCCCGAAACACTACGCGCGCATCGAGCGTTTCGTGCAGCTCGCCAAGCGCGTGGACCGCACGCCGGCGGCCGGCTGGGCCGACCTCGCCGCCGAGCACGGCTACTACGACCAGGCGCACCTCATCCACGAGTTTCGCGAGTTCACCGGACTCGCCCCGGAAACCTACCTCGCCACGGAGGCCGGCTGAGTTTCCATTTTTCCAATCCGGCATGGCCGGCCAACGCTAGACTCGCACCCTCTCCATCATGGAACCCCGCATATCCATCATCACTCTCGGCGTCGCCGATCTCGGCCGCGCCGTGCGTTTCTACCGCGACGGCCTCGGATTCCCGACCAAGTACAAAGACGGCGACGGCATCGCGCACTTCGCCACGGGCGGCGCGCGCTTCGGCCTCTATCCGACCAAGGCCCTCGCCGAGGACATCTCGCCCACGCTCTCGCCGGAGCGCGCGGAGTTTTCCGGCATCACGCTCGCACACAATGTCCGCACGCGCGAGGAGGTCGCCGCCACGCTCGCGCTCGCCGAGAAGGCCGGCGCCACCATCGTGAAGCAGGCGCAGGATGTCTTCTGGGGCGGCCACAGCGGCTACTTCCGCGACCCCGACGGCCATTTCTGGGAAGTGGCGTGGGGCCCCATGTTCAAGTTCGCCGAAGACGGCTCGCTGCTCTTCTAGCCGCGCGCTCAGACGGCGATCCACCCGGCGAGCAACGCCAGCCCGACACCGGCGCACACCAGCGCCCACAAGAGCACGCCCTGCACCAACGCCGCGCCGCGCAACTGGTGCCAGTGCTCGCGCCCGAAGCCCGCGCCCACGAGCACCAGCGCGGCCGAGAGGCCCGCCTTGCCCAGACCTGCCAGCCCGGCCAGCGCCGGCCAGGCCGTCACCACGGCCGACGCCGCCACGAAGCCCAACAAAAACCATGGCACCGGGAAACGGCCCGGCTGGCCATGCGCCCGCGCCGCGCCCCATGCCAGCGGCGCGATCCACAGCGCACGCGTGAGTTTCACCGTCGTGGCCACCGCCAGCGCCGGCGCGCCCATCGAGGCCGCCGCGCCGACCACGCTGCTCGTGTCGTGCACCGCCAGCGCGCAGAACAGGCCGTACGTCTCCGGCCCCGTGCCCGCCCAGTGGCCCAGCCACGGGAAAACCACCAGCGCCACGCCGTTGAGCAGGAACACCACGGCGAGCGCCACGCCGGTTTCCGCGACGCCGGCACCGATCGCCGGAGCGAGCGCCGCGATCGCGCTGCCGCCGCAGATCGCCGTGCCCGCCGAGACCAGCAGCGAGAGTTTTTTCTCCAGCCGCAGCCAGCGGCCAAGCAGCCAGCCGGCGGCGAGCGTGGCCGAGATCGTCGCCACCGCCACGCCCGCCGAGCGCCGCCCGACCGTCCACACGACGCCCAGTTGCAGCCCGAAACCCAGCAGCACCACCGAGGCTTTGAGCAACTGCCCCGACCAGTGGTTTGTCCGCTCGCGCACCGGATTGCCCAGCAACCATGCCGCCAGCGCACCGGCGACCAGCGCCACCGCCGGCGGAGCGTGCAACACGGCCGCACACGCCGCGAGCGCGAGCCAGCCTGCGAGGGCCGGACGATTGAAAGGAGCCTGAGTGGTCGGAGTCGCCATGCCACCGAGCATACCAGAAACGGAGCATCGACTGGATTGATTCTCCTAAACCGATCGTTCAATCTGATTGAACAATGGACATCACCCTCCGGCAGCTCGAAATCTTCGTCGCCACCGCACGCGCCGGCAGTCTGGCGGAGGCGGCCACGCGCAGCGCCCTCACACGCTCGGCGGCCAGCATGGCGCTGGCCTCGCTGGAGCGCGCAGCAGGCGGCCCGCTCTTCGTGCGGGCCGGTCACGGGCTGCAACTCAACGACCGCGGGCGCCGCCTGCTGTCCGGCGCGGAGGGCCTGGTGAAAGGCGCCGAGGAGTGGCTGGCCTCCGCGCGCGGCGAGGCCGGACGCCTCGTCGGGCGGCTCCGCATCGGATGCAGTCTCACCATCGGCAACTACTGCCTGCCGGCGCTGCTCCCTGCGTTTACCACGCAGCACCCCGAAACGACCGTCGAACTCACCATCGCCAACTCAGCCGACATCGCCGGGGCCCTGCGCGCCGGCGCCATCGACCTCGGGCTCATCGAATCGGGCGCCGTGCCCGCCGACCTCGACGCCGAACGCTGGGCCGACGACGAACTCGTGATCGTCGCCGCGCCATCGCATCCACTGGCCCGACTGCCCCAGCCTATCACGCCGCGCCAGCTCGCCGGCACCCGCTGGCTGTTGCGCGAACGCGGCTCGGGCACGCGCGAACAGAGCGAGGCCCTGCTCGCCCGCATCCCACGGCTGGCCGGCACGGCCGAGTTTGGCGGGATCGAGGCCATCAAAGAGGGCGTGGTCGCCGGGATGGGCCTGGCGCTGCTCTCGCGCCACACCGTCGCGCGCGATCTGGCCACGGGGCGGCTCGCCGAGCTCGCGCTACGGCGGAAACTCCACCGCACCTTCCGGCTGCTCACCTACCCCGGCCAGCACCTCAGCACGCTCGCACGCGGCTTCCGCGACTGGCTGCGCGAGACGCCGCCCGCCGCCACGTAAGCGAGGCGCTCACTTCGCCGGCTCGCCGTACACGATGCCGCGCCCGTGCGGCGCGAAGTAAACGCGTCCAAACACGCGCGGGTCACCCGTCAGCAGACGCGCGGAGCCGTAGCGGTGTTGGGCGTCGGAGATGCTCACCCACGTCTTGCCGGCGTCGTCGGAGCGAAACAGGCCGTCCTGCCCGTCGAGCACGGCGGCAGCAAAGATCGCGGGATAATCGGAGCCGGGAGCCGGTTTGCCGAAGCCCACAGAGCCGACCTTCGCGAGCGCCGGGACAACGGAAACCGTGCGACCGCGCTCGGTGAACCGGTAGAGTTTTTCACCGGCGACCACCCAGAGCTCGCCCGCGTGGCCGGGCACCGCGCGCACCTCGGGCTGCGGCACGCCACCCCACCATTGGCGCTCGGCCTTGGGCAGGCCGCGCAGGGTCGCCTCGAAAGTCTGTCCGCCATCCGTGCTCACGTAGAGGATGCCCGCCAGGGCATCGTAGCCGTAGAAAGTGCCGGGCTCCACGCGGTCGGCCACGGGCGCAAGATCGACGGGCGCGCCCGTCACCGGGCTCCAGCTACCACCGCGGTCGGTGGAGCGTTGCGGCAGGCCGCCGTGCAGCGTCCAGAGGATCACGGAGCCATCCGCAGAGAGCGCGATGGGGCCGGAGCTGAAACGTTTCGTGGCATCCGGCGACGGCGGCGTGGCGGCAAACGACTGCCAGTGGCGGCCGCCGTCCTCGGACCACGCGCCGTGGATTTTGTCCCACTGGTAAGTCGTGCCGGAGCGCACCATCAGCGCCGGATGCGTAGCGGCGAAATCGAGCGTCTCGGTGTTTTTGAAACGCGGTCCTGGGAAGCGCGCCTCAGGGCTCTGCGAGAGGTCGTCGTGGACGAAGCCGTCGACGTCGCCGAGGCCGCTGATGAGGTGCGCGCCCTCGGGCGGGCTCACGAGCGAGAGCGGCACGGTCTCCTCCAGATTGCGGCTCTCGAACGACCAGCGGGTGGGCTCGCCACGGTCGGAGGCGGTGGCGTTGTCCGTCGCCCAGATGCCGTAGCCGGTGGTGAACATCATCCGGTCGCGCGAGTGCGGGTCGATCTCGATGTCGCTCATCCAGTGGTGCGTCATCGTATCGGTGTACGGCGCGGAGGAGTGATCCCACGTCGCGCGCTCCAGGAGCGGGCGCCAGGTGCGGCCGCCGTCGGTGCTGCGGTAGATTTCGTCGAAAGGTTTTTCGCGGTTCCAGGTCGTCACGACCACGGTCGCCGGATCGCTGCGATCCACGCACACGGCGGCGTAGCCGAAATGACGACCGTCGGTACCGGCGGGCGCGGGCTTCTCGGGCGTGACCTCGGTCCAGCGGTCGGTGGCGGTGTCGAGTTTCCAGACGGCGCCGTCGGTCATGCGGTTGGGGCCGGGTTGGTCGGCATACGTCACGAAGAGCGAGCCGTCGCCGCCGAGCGAAGCGCCCGTCGGGCGAAAACCCTGCGGCTGGCCGGGCACGGGAGCCCAGGTGCGGCCGGCATCCGTGCTGCGGTAGAGTCCGCCAGCGGCGCGCGAGATGGCGGCGTAGATCGTGGAGGTCGGCTCGCCGGCGTGACCGGGCTGCGGCACAAATTTCACCCAAACGATGCCGACGGGCTGCGCGAGATAGTTGTAACGCTGGCGGCCCTTTTCAGCCGTCTGCGGATCGCGGTGCAGCACGCTGTCGTCGGGCACATCGGGGAATCCCGCCACGCGTTCCCAAGTCGCACCGTGGTCCACACTGCGCCAGAGCCCGGCGTGGCGCGTGCCGAGATAGAGGATGTTGCCCGACTGCGGATCGACCGCGAGACGTTCGCCGGAGCCACGACCGGCCTCGTTGCCGCCAAACTTCACCGGGATGGCGGCGCGATCCCAAGTGCGCCCGCCGTCGGCCGAGCGGAGGATGGCGCCGTCACCCACGTTCGGATGCGTGTAAGTGCCGGCGGCGAGATAGACGCGCTGCGGGTCGGAGGGATCAAGCGCGAGGCTCTCGATGCCCTGGAGGTTCCAATCGTCGCGCCCGAGCCAGTCGAGCAGCGGCAGCCAGGTGCGGCTGGCGCCGTCCCAGCGATAGGCGCCGCCGACATCGGTGCGCGCGTACGCCACGCCAGGCGCCGTCGGGTGAAACTCGATGCCCGTGACAAAGCCGCCACCGCCGATGGCCACGCTACGCCACGCGTACGACTCGGAGCGGACCGGTACAGCGGCCAAACTCGTTGCGGTGAACAGTGTCGCGCCAAAACCGAGGAGCGCGAGGGTGCGTAGGGGGGCAAAAGACATGCGTGAGTGAGTGTAGGTGGGATCTAAATTCAGAGGTAAACACCGCCGGCGGCGAATGCACGCCAGCAAGACGCAAAGCCGGGCGAATGGTTGCCCGAAACCCCGAAAAACCGCCTGATTCAAAACGCTGGCGAAAACCACTCCGACCGGCGTGCCTGCCGTTGTAGCAACTACACTCGATGCGCACGCGCCTTTTTCTCCTCTGGCTAAGCCTCACGCTGTCCGTCCATGTCGCGGCGGCGGCGGGCGACGCCCCAGTGCCATGTCCGGACGAGCCGGCCGAACTCGCGCCAGGCCTGATCGCACGTGACATCGGCGACGGCGCGCACGTCGTCACCCACTCGATTCCGGTCCCGTGCAACGCCCTGCTCGTCGAGATGCCCGACGGCACCCTCGTGCTCGCCGGCTCCACCTGGACCGCTGGCGCCGCGCAACAACTCCTCGACTGGGCGCGCGCCAAGTGGGGCGAGCGGCCCATCGTGGCCATCAACACCGGTTATCACGTCGATAATCTCGGCGGAAACCACGCGCTGCGGCAGGCCGGCATCCCCATCCATGGCTCCGAGTTGACCGCCCGCCTGCTGGCGGAAAACGGCGACCGCCAACGCGCGCTCCTCCTGCGCATGCTCGGCGGCGAGGCCGCGCCCGACTACGCGCTCCACGCGGCCAACGCCTACGATCCACCCACGCACCAGTTTGCCCTCGCCGAAGGGCTCACGCTCCACTTCGGCGGCGAAGAGGTCCGGGTGATTTTCCCCGGCCACACCCAGGCGCCCGACAAGGTCGTCGTCTATTTCCCCTCGCGCCGGCTGCTCTTCGGCGGCTGCGCCGTCGTCGGCGGGCCGCGTCTCGGCAATCTCGCCGAGGCGGACCTTCAGGCGTGGCGCCGAGCCATCCGACGACTCGCCGAGCTGCCCTGCGACGTCGTCGTGCCCGGCCATTCGCCGCGGCTCGACGCAGGTGTATTGCAACACACCCAACGCCTGCTCACCGACGCCCTCTCGGTCCCGATGCCACCTCGCGAATAGTCGGTTTTTCATCCGGGAAAACCGGCGAGCGGGGGGGGGCTGTGGTTTGGCTCGCTCCGCCGCGCGCGGTGCCGATACACTCCTCCTGTCTCTTTTAATCCCCATGAAGAAACTCCGACTCCTCCTCGCACTGCTCGCCGCGAGTCTGGTGTGCGCCGCTCTCCCGGCCGCCACGCTCGCCGAGGCACAAACCGCCGCCGACACCGCCCTCGCCCGCAACGACCTCACCGCCTATCGCGGCTGGATCAAATTCCTCCGTTTCGAGGCCGAGACCGCCGTCGCCCGCCATGGCGCCGACAGCCCGCAGGCCAAAGAAAAAACCGACCGCCTCGCCGACTGGGTCCAGCGCATCGCCGCCGATCCGCAACTGCTGGGCAAACTGCGCGGCGTGCAGGAGTGGGCCTACGAGTCGCCCGCAGACGGTTCCGGCCAACCCTTCAAGCTCGTGATCCCGTCCGATTACGACGCCGCGCGTCCCACGCCCCTCTCCGTCTCGATGCACGGCTACAGCGGCAACCACCTCGAACACTCCACCGGCGCAGCACCCCACGACGGCAATTTTGAAGCCTACGTGCTCGGCCGCGGGCGCGGCGGCTGGTACACCGGCCTCTCGCAGGCCGACGTGCTCCACGTCATCGACTACATCGAAGCCCACTGGAACATCGACGCCCGCCGCATCCACCTCGGCGGCGGCAGCATGGGCGGCGGCGCCACCTTTAAACTCGGCTCCCGCTACCCGCACCGTTTCGCCTCCGGCCAGATCACCTGCGGCTACACCCTCCAGGAAGCGTTCGGCAACCTGACCACGTTTCCCATCTACGCGACGCACAGCGACGACGACCCGGTCGTCCCCGTCATGCACGCGCACTCCGCGTACCACCAGCTGCGCGAGGCGGGCAACCAGGTGATCTTCGACCGCACCAACGGCTACGGCCACGCCGTCTGGGACTACGCCGACGGCAACGCCCGCAGCGCAGTCTGGGGCCCGCAACAAGTCCTCCCGCTCTCCACCGAGGTGCGCCACATCGACTTCACCGCACTCGACTGCGCCGCCGTGCGCGGCTGGTGGGCCGAGGTCGCCCAGTGGGGCCCGGCGCCCAAGCCCGCGCGCTTCGTCCTCACCGCCTGCCCGCAAAACCTCCTCCAGGCCGATCTGACCAACGTCGACGCCCTCCGCCTGCGCCTCGCCGAATCGCCGCTCGACCGCACGCAGCCGCTGCAAATCTCCGTCAACGGTGCCGTGCCGTTCACCGTCGCCGCCCCGCTCCCGGAGTCGCTGGTGCTCGTACGCCAGAACGCCACCTGGACCACCGTCGCCGCCCTGCCCGCCGACCCGCGGCGCATGCACACGCCCGGCGGCCCGATCCAGGTGTACGACGGCTCGCCGCTCCTCATCGTGTACGGCACGCACGGCGACGCCGCCACGCAGGCCGCCCTCCGCACCGCCGCCGAGGCCGCCAGCAAAACCGCCCACTCCGAGTGGGCCGAAGATGCCGGCGAAAAAGGCCCCGATGGCGCATACCACGAGCAAAACCTCTACGGCCGCCTGCCGGTCAAAGCCGACACCGCCGTCACCGAAGCCGACCTGAAGGGGCACAACCTCGTGCTCATCGGCACTGCCTCGGAAAACGCGGTCGTCGCCCGCCTCGCCGCGCAGCTGCCGGTGCAGTTCGCCGACGGCAAAATCCGCTGCTCCGACGGGGCCGAGTTGCCCGGCGCCGGCGCGATGCTCGGCCTCGTGCACTACAATCCCGTCGATCCGCAGCGCCTGCTCTTCTGGGTCGCCGCCGACACCGCCGCCGCCTACGCGCCGGGCGCCGTCGTCCCCGCCTTCGGTCGCGAGTATTTCTTCGGCGCCGATCTGTACGTAGCCGACACCGCCTCCGGCGCGCTCCGCGCCACGCGCAGTTTCGACAACGCCTGGGCCTGGACTCCGGGCCGCGAGACCTCGCCGCTCATCCCGGCGCGTCTAGCATCCAACCAGGACCTCGCGATGGCCGTCGCCGAGGCGACACGCCTCGCCACGGGCGCCGATTTCGCCGCCGCCCACCGGCTCGCACCGCTCGGCGACACCGCCATCACCGTCGGCGTCACGCGACTGGCCGACATCGAGCCGCTCTTCTATCACCACGGGATCGACGTGATCGAGATCACGGGCACCGAGCTGCTCGCCGCCGCGTCCAAGCTGGAGCCGCAGGACACCGCGTGGCGCGGCTGGACACGCCTCACGCCCGCACTCGACACCACCAAGATCGATCCAGCGCGCCGCTACCGGATCGCGTTGCCCATGTTCTCCGTCGGGCCGCTGGGCCGCGCCACCCTGCTCGCTCCGCGCGTGCAGCAGCGCACGGGCCTGTTCGTCGACGACGCGCTGCTCCGCCACTTCGAGCAGCTGTAACGCAGACTCGCCCGCCGCGCCCGGATGGCTCAAGCCTCCGGCGGCGGGCACAAAAAAACGCCGGCCCTCCATTTCGGAAGGCCGGCGTTTTGGTTGAGAAACTCGATTGAGCTTAGCCGACGACCGCGTTGATCAACGCATTGAGGAAGAGCGAGACGCCCGAGCCGATGCCGGAGACGCCGGCGGCCACGAGGCTGGAGACGCCGATCATGATGCCGCAGTACAGGGCGCCAATGGCGGCATTGTTGCCCTTAAACTCGGCCTTCTCGTCGATCGAGGTCGTGAGCTTGTCCATGACGCGGAACACGACCGTGATGGCGAAGCTGGCCACCGCGATGGCGACGAACAGGTTGATCACGCCCGAGACCAGGCCGATCACACCCGAATAGACGCTGCCCGTGCCCAGCGTGGCGAGCGAATCGGACATCGCGCCGATGCCCCCGGCGATCACCCGCGTGTAGGCGACGACCACACCGGCCGCGAGCAGCGCGACGGCGACGTTCTTGTTCTTCACCTCGGCCCAGATATCGAGCCCACCAAGGAGCTTCGAAAGCAGCTGGAGACCCTTCGTGATCGAAAACGCGGCGAGGCTCAGGCCCACCACAAGCTGGATCACGCCGAGCAGCAGACCGCCGAGCGAGCCGCCGACAGCGGCCCAGGACGACGTCGTGCCCTCAGCCGCGAGCGCCGCGGAAGGGAGAGCCAGCGCGAGCGCACCCGCACCGACGGATTTCACCAAACGAGAAACAATGATGTTTTTCATGGAGGAAAGGGGAGTTAACAAAACGTCCCGTCCCCAACCACGCAAGATGCCGATTGATTGCAAATGGCTGACTTATAACGCCGGACGGACCAGTTGCACGTCGCACCACTCGCCCATGATGCGCGAATCGACGGCCCAGCCGGGCGCGGCGGCGGCAAACGCATCGCGCACCTTGTCGCGCTCTTGCGCAAGAATGCCGCTGAGGACGAGCGTGCCGCCGGGCGCCACCGCAGCCAGCAGCTCGCGAGCAAAGCGCACGAGCACGTCGGCGAGGATGTTGGCCATCACGATGTCGCCCTGCCGGCCCGCCAGACCGGTGATCAGGTCGCCTTCGTAGAATTTCACGCGGCCGGCCATCTGGTTGAGCGCGGCGTTTTCCTCGCTCACGCGCACGGCCTCGGGGTCGTTGTCAAAACCGACCACGTCGCGGTAGCCGAGGAGCGACGCCGACAGCGCGAGGATGCCCGAGCCGCAGCCGGCATCGATCACGCGCGCCTCGGGGTGGCTCTCGGCAAACGTCACCAGCCGCTCCACGCACAGACGCGTGGTCTCGTGGTTGCCCGTGCCAAAGGCCAGGCCGGGGTCGAGCCAGAGCACGACCTCGTCGGACGGGATGCGGTACGTCGCGCGCTCCCACTCCGGCACCCAGTGCAACCGGCCAAACTGCCACGCCTTGAAATGGGCCTTGTAGCTATCCTTCCAGTCGCGGTCGCCCAGATCGCGCACGACAGGCTCGCCGAGGCACTCGACGGCGGCCTCCTGCAACAGCGGCACCAGCTCCGCCCAGCGGCGGCGCGCCTCGGCCGGATCGGCAAACACGCCGACGATCCACGCGCGCTTGGCGATGGCATCCTCCAGGATGCTCCAGCCGTCGATGCCGAGCTCCAGCAAAGCATTGTCGGCGGCCTCCGTGCCGGCGGGCACGATCTCAGTTTTGATTTCAGCGAGTTGCATGGCGCGAAACTCGACGCCCCTCCGCCGCGAAGCAAACGCTTTATCCGCCGGCGCACCCGGCGGCACATCGCGAGCCCGACTTTGAGTAATCGGGCATACCTCAGGTGCTATATTATACTTGAAATAACCGATATGATTATTTCAAGTAAATCAATGCACTCGATCACGCCAGCCATGCTCGACCGGGCCCTCGGCCTGCTGGGGGAACTTCTGGTGGCGCGAGATCACCCGTCCCAGCACTTTGTTGTCTGCGGCGGCTCCTCACTCCTCGCGCTGGGTTTGGTGAGCCGCATGACGACGCAGGACGTGGACATTCTCGCCCGGATCGAGGCGGACCAGCTCGTCACCCCGCGCCCCCTGCCCGCATGGCTGCACGCGGCGGCAAACGAC
>Ga0209717_1000534_pt1 | contig 46265 bp, 53 predicted proteins | sample AD_UKC048_MetaG_FD_184418 | JGI IMG/M metagenome (GOLD analysis project Ga0209717, IMG submission 184418) | Active sludge microbial communities of municipal wastewater-treating anaerobic digesters from USA - AD_UKC048_MetaG (SPAdes) (version 2) | ecosystem: Engineered > Bioreactor > Anaerobic >...
GAATTTAAAATAAACAAAGGCGACAAGATTGCACAGATGATTCCTACTCTTATCTTAAAAGACAATCTTTTAGAAGTAAAAGAATTAGAAGAAACAAGAAGAGGAGAAAAAGGCTTTGGCAGTTCAGGCAAATAAATAATATTTAAATACCCTTTCATAACTAATATTTATAGAACAAAAGCGATTTTTGTTAGGTGCGAGCAATCGTGGATAACCACGAAATCCATTGCGCGCGAGCCTAGCGAAACAGGCTCTGCAACCATAGTCTAGTGGTTAGGATGTTAGCCTTCCAAGCTGATGGCCCGGGTTCGAATCCCGGTGGTTGCACTTTAACCTTTTTCTTTGCCAAAGAAAAACCTTAGCGAAAAAGAAATCACGCTGTTAAAAGAAAAGGGAACAATTTCTAAATAAATACCTTTTAAAGAGTTATCTTTTACTATTTGTATATGCCTAAAGGAAGTTCCAGCATCGGTAGAAAACAACCAAAAAGAATAGGCGACAGTGTTTTTATTGGAACACCACACGGAAAAGAACTTGGCTATTCTACACATGCCAAACAAATGATTAGAGAAAACCCAGGACTCTTAAAAGCAGTGTATGAATTATCAAAAAGTAGAAAACCATTTTTAGAAGACCCAAAAAGCAGATTTCAAATTTTAAGACAAAAACCAAAAGCAGGCCAAAACACTGATGCCTCTTATATTCTTAAATTAAAAGAAAAAAAATACTATATTAAAGAAGTAAATGATACTAGTATAGATAGAGACTATAGTTTTGATATTAAACACAAACACGGAAGAGACGGAGTAAGTGAACATCTAGCAATAGAATTACTAAAAGAACAAGGAATAAATGTCATTCCTGCACATTTCTCATATGTTGATCCAATATCTAAAAAAAGCTTTATAGTTTATGAATTCACACAACTTAGAACTCTTGATGAGTTATATAAAACTGGAGAAATTACTTCTATTAGATATAAAAATATAAAAAAACAAGTAAAAGAAATAGAAGAAGAAATAAATAGAAAATTTCATTCTTTTGGATTAGATAAATATAAACAAATCTGGGATATACGTACAGACAATGTTTTCTATAGTACAGGAAAAAATAAATTTTATGTTTTTGATCCAATTTTATTAAAAAAATAAGGAGGTAAATAAATATGGCAAAAGGATGTATGTTTTGTAAGATAGCAAAAGGGAAGGTGCCAAGCTATAAGATATATGAAAACAAGAAGGTGATTGCTTTTCTGGATATCAATCCAATAGCTAAAGGACACACACTAGTGATTCCAAAGAAACATTTTGAAAACGTCTTTGATTGTAAAGACAAAATTCTAGCAGAAATGATAAAAGCAACACAAAAAATTGCTCTTCACTATAAAGAGAAACTAGGATGTACTGGTGTAAATATCCTAAACGCTTCAGGAGCTTCAGCAGAACAACAAGTACCACATCTTCATTTCCACATAATACCAAGAATTGAAGGAGACGGACACAAGATTTGGCCAGTCACAGAACATGTTACAGAAAACTTAGAAAGACTAGCAGAAGAAATAAAAATGGAAGACGAACTAGAACCAAAGAAAAAGAAAAAAACAGAAGAAAATAATGGCTAAAAAGATTTTCTTTTCCATTCTTTTTTCATTTATTATATTTGGAATAATAATACTACCAGTATTTTTGGAGAAAGACATGAATTTAAAAATTAGAAAACCAGCAGTTTCTGGAACTTTTTATCCTTCTAGTCAATTAGCCTTAACTTCTCAACTTGAAGGGTTTTTTAAAGATACAGAAATAGAATATTCTGGGGAAATTATTAATGCTTTAATTGCTCCACATGCTGGTTATATCTATTCTGGAAAAACCGCAATGTTTGGTTATAAACAACTCTATATGGACCTAATCTTAAGAAAAGAAGACAGCTTTAAAGTAATAATATTAGCACCAAATCACACAGAATACACAAACAAGATAATAATTCCAGACTATAATTCCTTTAGAACCCCACTTGGAGATATTAAACTTAATTCCACAAAGATAAAAGCAGAAATAAACAACTCTCCACATGAGCAGGAACACGCAATTGAGGTTCAGCTTCCTTTTTTACAATATATCTTTAAGAAAGCAAATAAAGAATTTACAATTATTCCAATTATTGTTGGAGACGTTAATGCAGAAGAAATAAAGGCATTAGCAAAAGACATAAACTCAGAAATTACAGAAAATACAATCATAATTGTCTCAAGCGACCTTTCACACTACCAGCCACAAGAGAAAGCACAAGAAATTGATAATAAAACTATACACAACATCTTGGACAGAAAAACAACCGCAAGCCTTGACGCCTGCGGCTCTAACCCAATAAAGGTACTAGAAGAGATATCAATATTAAGAAGCTGGAAAGAACCAAAACTTCTAAACTACTCAACTTCAGGAGACGTCACAAGAGACAAGAAGGCTGTTGTTGGCTATGCTAGTATATCTTTTACAGAAGAAAAAGAACATCTTCTCTTAAGACTTGCACACAGAACTATACAAAACGCATTTGATGCAAGAAAAGAAAATTTTTTTGATTTAGAACAATCTGTACCTAAAGAATACCTAGAACGAAAAGGAAGTTTTGTAACTCTAACAATAAACAAAAGACTAAGAGGATGTATTGGGAATATTAAAGGCACAAAAACCGTATTTCAAGGAATAATTGATAACTCAAAGTTTGCAGCATTTCAAGATCCTCGCTTTGATAGCCTAACAGAAAAGGAATTTGAAAAAGTTGATATTGAGATTTCTTTGCTGTCTAAGCCAGTTGATTGTAATCTTTCAGACATAAAGAAAGGAGACGGAGTAATTATTAGACAAGGACTAGCAACAGCAGTTTACCTGCCACAAGTTTGGGAGCAGTTACCAGACAAAGATTCTTTTTTAGCAAGCCTTTGTGAGAAAGCAGGATTAGAATGGAATTGCTATAAAGAAAAAGCCACAAAGTTTCAAAGATTTGAAGTAGAAATAATTGAATAAAAGAAATTAGATTCTCTCAAAAGCCATTCTCTCTTTATTAAATCTATAACCCTTTGTAGTATTTGGTACAAATCTTATTTTCAACCCAAGAACATTTTGATAATAATCAAACATAATTCTTTTTAATTCTTTATTGTAGGTTTCTATAAATGTTTTACCAGTTTTATTTTTTTGAAAATTAGCTATATCTTGGGCTCTGGTTTTTGCAGCACTTTGTTCTTTAAGTATTGCCTCATAAATGTTCCGTTGTAAAATAGATACATCTCTGGTTTTTGGTATAAAGAAATTATTTTCTATAAATGTTATTGTTTTGGTAGTAAATAATACGCCTATTGCTCCAGATATTTCTCCAGTTTTACGATCAATATTTGAAATTGCAGTAAAGTTTTTTTTATATTTGAAATGTTCAAAAAATAATACAGATATATCATTTGCAGAAGGTAGTTCTTTTAATGGTCCGATTGTGTGAGTATGCACTATTTTGGATTTTTTGTGTTTAAATGCCTTTTTAAGTAATTTTTCATCAATTATTGTTCGATTTTTTTCTCGAGATTTGCTTATATTATAATATTCGTTTTCTACTTTTACAATAGCTACTTCTTTTGTTGTATATTCTGGTGTTTTTTTGATTGCTTCAGTTAGTGTATTATAGCCTTTTGAAGGCATCTTTGGTGTTTTTCTTCTAAAAGGATTTTTTATTTTTTTTAAAAGCATCTATTTCTCACCATTATAGAAAATAAGGAATAATATTTAATAATGCCAAGAAAATTAATACACATATAAAGAACCACATTACTTTCTTCATTCTCTTTTCTTCATTATTTTTCTTTTTATTTAGAAAATCACAAAATATAATCTGTGCCATAAACCCACCATCGAAAGGTATTGTTGGAAGAAAGTTAGTTGTTGCAAGTATGAAATTTAATAATGCAACCCATAAAATAACACTTAACAATATTTTATAAAAACTATAATCTTTTGGAACTTTAATAGTTTCATCAACCAAAACGTCAGCAGTTATTCCTATATTTCCTAGTTCATTTGTAGTTATATACTCTGTTCTTGTAATATTTGTATCTAAATTTTTAACAACAAATTCATTTTCTTGATCTTTCTTTATATTTTTGGTTAAATCATTTCTGCTTTTTATAAGATTGCCATTAACTGAGATAATTAAATCATTTTTAACAAGCTTACCAAAGGCTGGATTATCAAAAGAAGAACCACAAACTTCGGTTGTCGCAGTTACTTGACTTACAACAAGACCAATCTCTCGTTGATTGTCTATTGATGTGGTATAGTTTGCTATTGGTGCAGAAATCAATAAATACACTATAAAGAAAATAATTGCAACAATCAGGTTACTTGTAGGACCTGCCGCATACATCTTTAGTTTCTTTTTATTGTCTATTTTTTTAAATTTTTCTTCATCTGGCTCAACATAAGCACCAAGTGGTAATATGCCAAGTAGCATTACACCAATGGACTTTAGCTTTATTTTTGCAACGCGTAGCATTATTCCATGACTAAACTCATGAATAAAAGCCGCAGGGATTAATATCAACCAACCATACCAAGGAATAAAGAAATTTGTTTTAGGAACCTTTACACCTGGAATAACAAGGCCAATACCTGGGCAAGCAACTTTCCCCACAAACATCTTCGCAATAATATCATATGCTGAAAAAAGCAATGCCCCTAGAATAAAACCAGACAATCCCATTATTCCGGTTAGTATTATTATCAAATAACTAATAAATTTAGGAATTAAAGGATTACCAAAAAACATACTTCCTGCTAATAAATAAGAAATATAAGTTGCAATCAATAATGAAATAATAAATATAAAAATTCTTTTCTTTTTTGTAGCCTTATCTTTAATTAAATAATCTACACCAAAAGGGCCAAAGCCAACAGCAACACCAAATACAGACATTGCAGTTAATGCTTTTTTATGTTTTTCTGCTAATTTATTTACACGTTTGATTAGAGATTTTGTATCAAGTAAAATTAAAATCCATAAAGTTGTTCTTTGTTTAAATACTAATCTTGCAAAAGTTGCACAAAATGCAGCAAAAGCAAAAACTAAAATAATCCATAAAGTAGTAGTCACTAATTATCCCATTCCTTAAAAGTATATTTATTGATATAATATATAAAGTATATTATATTTATATTAGTTATGTTATTTAATATAATTGTTGGAGATTAAAAATGGGAGTAGCAATTGGGTCTTTAATTGAAGATTGTAAGAAAAGGATAGATCTTTCTGAATTTAAAGGCAAAAAATTTGGGTTTGATGCCTATAATATGCTGTTTCAGTTTGTAACAACTATCAGAGGGATAGATGGTGAACCTCTAAAGAACGAAAACGGAGAAATTACTAGTCATTATTCAGGAATATTCTATAGAATATCTAATGTTTTAAGTGCAGGTATTAAACCAGTGTTTGTTTATGATGGTAAAAGCCATGAACTAAAAGCAAAGACTAAACAAGATAGAAGAGACAGAAGAGAAGCAGCAAAAGAAAAACTAGAAAAAGCAATAGTAGAAGAAGACATAGAAAGTATGGGCAAATTTGCAAGGCAGTCTGCAACAATCGATTCAAAAATTATTGACGAATCAAAAGAGTTGTTAACAGCAATGGGAGTTTCGTCTTTTACAGCACCAGGAGAAGCAGAAGCACAGATTTCTTATATGACTGCTGTTGGACAAACAGACTACTGTGTCTCTCAAGACTTTGATTGTCTTTTGTTTGGTTCTCCAAATCTTGTAAAAAATATAGGAGTAAGCGGAAAAAGAAAAGTTCCGTTTAAAAAAATATATGTTGACGTTTATCCATATATCCTTGAAAGCGAGCAAGTTTTTTCTAAACTTAATATCACAAGAGAAAAACTTATCTGGATGTCTCTTTTGATAGGAACAGACTTTAATGACAAGGTTGAGGGTATTGGCCCAAAAACTGCTCTAAAGCTTGTACAGGAAAACAATAGCTTTGAAAACATCTTAAAGCAACTAAAAGAAAAAAACAAAGAAATTGATTTTGATTACAAAGAAGTTATAGATATATTTCTTAACCCAGATATTGAAAAAAATCCAATCTATTATAAGCCCATCTTTGACAGACAAAAGATAGAGCACATACTTATAGACAAAGCAAACTTTGAGGAAAAGAGAACAATAAACTATCTAAACGAATTTGAAAAAAAAAGAAACGAAGTAGATAAACAGAAAACGTTAAGTAAATGGTTTTGAAATATGCCAACAACAAAACCTAAACCAAAGCAAGTAAAAAGGCTAGCAAAGAAGTGGTTTGTAGAAACAAAACCAAAAGTTCAATTTACTAAAGTACTTTCTCAGTTTCCAAATGTAGATAAAAAAGAAATTGCACTAATAAAACATGGTGGGGCATATACTGATATTAGTATAAATCGACGAAAAGAAGTAGTTACTCCAGAAGATTATACTAGCTTTTTCCTTCGTAAATCCAATCCAAATGATTTTAAAAAAGAAAAAATTTTAGAAAAATCAGGGAAATTTGTAAAAAGATTAAATGCGAAGGAAGAACCAATATCTATACACACACACCCAATGTCTGATGGTGTTGCTTTCTTAATGTATAATGATATAAATGGCAATATATAATTATTTTAAATCAGCATCTTCAATGAAACAAAATGTTTCTATAGAGCTGGATAAAAATGGCAACCAGATAGGAAGAACTTTCTTTAATGTGACTAAAGAGACTGCTTTAGCCGCGATTGAAATGCGTGGTAAAAATACAGACATAAGTTTTATGAATTTTTTATTAAAACAAATTGATCTTAAGTATGAAGAAATTAATCTCCGGTTTACTCAGAAATATTACGGGTTATTTAAAAAAGCAAAACTAAAAAAAGATAGAGATAGAATTCTAGATCAATGTAATTATGAAATAAATTCTAGATTACAAAGGTATTTTATAGATGTTCTTAAAATACGTTTTAAATTTCAGGCCATGCCAGGATATAGATATAATAACGAATTAATGAGATTTGAAAAAATAAAATAAGAAATACCAAAGAAAACAACAGTTTTCTGGGCTCAGAAACACAATAAAAGCAAAGCTGTTATGTGCCCAAGAAAATCAATGATTTTCTTTGGGAATCGCATGAGCGATTTGTCTTGAGGAAAAAAAGTAAACTAGAACTACTTAGCTCTTTTACCTTTCTTCTTTACTCTAATCTTTACTGATTTACATTTTCTACAGAAAAGTGGTTTCTTTGGGGATCTCATTGTTGCATTACAACTCATACAAACCCACATATTCTTTAATCTTCTTTGTTTTGCTGCTTCATCCATATTATTTAACACCTTTAATTATCGATTAATAATTCTCTAAAAATAAGAAATATTATATAATATTTATGATAAATAAACTTTATAAATAGTAGCATATAAGAAAAAACTCTAAAATAGAATATATATAAATGTTTTTGTGCTTAAATATATATAGTTCTATTTTTTAGTCGACCTTAAAAAATGGAAAAATATAAGTTTAGATATGCTCCGATAGTGTAGCCCGGTAATCACACTGGCCTTTCAAGCCGGCAACGCGGGTCCGAATCCCGCTCGGAGCAGTAGAGCCTGTTTCGCTAGGCTCGCGCGCAATGGTTTTAGCGGTTTATCCGCAATAGTTGCAATCAGTTTAAAAAGTTAAGGAACTATTAATATATATGAAAGTAAATTAAAGTGATAAAATGGGAACACGTAAAAAAGACAGCAGTAGATTCAAAAAAACCAGATCCAGAGAAAGATGGAAATGGAAAAAGAAGAAAATGAGAAGAAAACAAAGAGAGAGAAAATACTTAAGAAAGAGAGCAGCATCATAAAGCTGCTTTTCTTTATTTTTTCTATTTTTTAACACTTTTCTAAAACTTAAACATCTATTTATAAACTAATTGTTCTTTCTATATTTTAATAATTTTTAGTATAATGGTCTCTAATTTTAAGAGTTAGAGAGTACCTTAAATCGCCAATTTTTAGGCATCTATTTATAAATATTTCTCTACTTATATTTTTATATCTACAAAGAATAAATTTCGACTTTGTTTTTTTGTAGAGAATTCTTTTTGTGAGGGTTCAAGCTATTTTGAGTCTGATGTTAGGAGAAACATACAAGTGCGCAAAGGCAAAACTTTGTGTATAGATTTTGTGTGCATTAACGATAATAAAACCAATTCCAGCTGATCCTGCTGGTGGATATCGCTATTGGAGTTTGACTAAGACATGCAAGTTTGAAAGTCTCGACCATGAGAGACTTTGGCAAACGGCTCAGTAACGCGTGGTCAACCTACCTTTTTGACAAGTTAATCTTGGGAAACTGAGGATAATGCTTGATAGAAAAACAAATCTGGAATGATTGTTTTTTCAAAGGTCTTACGATCATGTTTGTAAGATGCGAAAGGATGGGACTGCGTCAGATTAGGTTGTTGGCAGGGTAATTGCCTACCAAGCCGAAGATCTGTACGGGCCTTGAGAGAGGGTGCCCGGAGAAGGAAACTGAGATAAGGTTCCTAGCCCTACGGGGTGCAGCAGTCGCGAAAATTTTACAATGCGGGAAACCGTGATAGAGTAACTCCAAGTGCCAGCTAAAACTGGCTTTTATATAGCTTAGATAGCTATGTGAATAAGGGGGGGGCAATATGCGTGCCAGCCGCCGCGGTAATACGCAATCCTCGAGTGGTATCCAGCATTATTTGGCTTAAAGCGTGTGTAGCTGGTTTATTAAGTCTTTTGTGAAAGCAGTGGGCTCAACCCATTGAATGGCAAAGGATACTGGTAGGCTAGAAATAGGGAGACGTTTAGGGTATTCCTAGAGTAGGAGTAGAATCTTAAGATACTAGGAAGACCACCTGTGGCGAAGGCGCTAAACGAGAACTAATTTGACAGTGAGACACGAAAGCTGGGGGCGCAACCCGGATTAGATACCCGGTTAGTCCCAGCTGTAAACGATGTGAATTAGGTGTTGGGTTAACTACGAGTTAACTCAGGGCCGAAGGGAAACCATTAAATTCACCGCCTGGGGAGTACAGTCGCAAGGCAGAAACTTAATGGAATTGGCGGGGGTGCACTACAAGGGGTGGATGCTGCGGTTTAATTGGATGAAACGCCAGATATCTTACCAGAACAGACAGCAAGATGATGGTCAGTCTGAAGGGCTTACCTGATGCGCTGAGAGGTGCTGTATGGCCGTCGCCAGCTCGTACTGTGAAGCTTCCTGTTAACTCAGGTAACGGGCGAGACCCATGCTATTAGTTGCTACTTTTTTTAGTGATAAGGAAAGGCACTCTAATAGGACTGCGTTGGTAACAATGAGGAAGGAATGGGCGAAGGCAGGTCTGTATAGCCCGATTGCTCTGGGCAACACGCGGCATACAATGACTAGGACAATGAGTCTCTAACCCGAAAGGGGGTGGCAATCTCAGAAACCTAGCCGAAGTTCGGATTGAGGGTTGCAACTCACCCTCATGAAGCTGGAATCCCCAGTAATCGCGTGTCACTATCGCGCGGTGAATATGTCCCTGCGCCTTGCACACACCGCCCATCAAGCCAGTTGAGTAGAGTGTGGATGAACTCTAGCCTATTAAAGGTTAAAGTAATTCTACATTTTGCGAGACGGACTAAGTTGTAACAAGGTGTCCGTAGGGGAACCTGCGGACGGATCACCTCCTATTTTAAAATAAAATTGCGCAAGTGATTTATTATTTGAAAAATACAAAAAATTTTATAAACAAAATTAATTTCTTCTAACACCCCACAAAGAATTAAAATCTTTATTTTTATTAAACGTAAATTCTGTTCTTTCTATCAGACTAAATTTTAAAATAACTCTTTATATTTATTTCTTTAATTAATTATATTAGAGGGCTTCTAGTTCAATGGTAGAATATCTCCTTCGCATGGAGAAGGTTGCGAGTTCGAGTCTCGCGAAGTCCATCAACCGGTTTCGCTCGGGTTGGCGCGCAGTAGTTTTCGCGCTTATGCGCAATTTTAAGATTTGTTTATATTTATTTCTTTAATTAATTATATTAGTTTAGACAACAGGGCTTCTGGCTCAACGGTAGAGCACTTCCCTAGCACGGAAGGGGTTGCGAGTTCGAATCTCGCGGAGTCCATGAATCCTTTTCTTTGGAAGAAAAGTATTTCATTCCAAAAGAACACTTCCAAATTTTTAAAATAGATTTATTTATATTTATTTCTTTAGTTAATTATATTAGTTTCAAGCAATTTAAGAAAACTTTTTAGAGGGCTCCTGGCTCAATGGTAGAGTACTTCCCTTGCACGGAAGGGGTTGCGAGTTCGAGTCTCGCGGAGTCCATGCGTTTTTCCAAGAGAAATTAATGAATTTCTCTGGGCCCAGAAAAAAAGAATTTTTCCTTTGGGCTTTTAAAAAGAAACACGCGGAAAAGAAACTATTTATTCTGCAATTCTATTTTTAGATAGCTTTTTAAATTATTTATTTCTATTATTTAGTGTGATTATAGTATGCCAGTAACAAAACCAGCAGGTAAAACTGCACAATCAGGAACATTAAAAAGAATAATTGCAAATAGAAATTTAAAAAAATTAGAATTAAGAACAGAAAGAGATTATATAAAATTAAAAGCAAAATTACAGAGATTACAAAAACCAACACCTAAACTACAAGAGGAAATAGATGCATTCCATAAAAAGATGTCAGCATTACCTCCAGAAATAAGAAAGAAAATAATTAGATCAAAAAAATAAATTAATTGTGATAATATGATAGACTTTAAAAAATCAATATTTTACGGACTTACAGGAATTAAGTGGTATTATTTGTTATTTATTTTTGTATTAATAATAATATACTCTATAGCTAATGCATTACAAAATACAACGATTTCTCTTATTTTTTTATCCTTGTTATTCGGAATAATAGGAGGAGTTATAGGCACAAAGATTTCAGGGAAATTAAAAAATCTTAAAACATCTAGTAAATCAATATTGAAAAACTCAGGAGTTTATTTACTAATGTCATTAATATATCTGATTATAGAAGTAGTAGTAATAGTTTTAGGTGTATTTTTAATATCTGTTGCAGCAACCGCAAATATTGGAGAGCTTACAGATTTGAGTATCGAATCAATAATCTATAGTTCATCTACGGGCACATTAGTAACTATAATGTTTTTGTTTTTCTTATTTGGTTTTGCAATAATGGCATTAGAATTTATGAAAGTTATTGGTTTAGTAAGAAGTTTTAAAACAAATAAATTTTCAGAAAATTTTAAAATGTTAAAAAACCTAAAAGCAATATTTACAAAAGATTATTTTACAATAACAATGTTTTGTTTAGGATATGGAATACTAGGAATTGTAGTTGTTGGTTTATTATGGATAATTCTTAGTTTATTTAATGAAACAGCCGCTACAATTGTCGCAAATATATTAGCAACATTTTTATTATATGTAATAACAAGTTCTAACTATTCATTGATTGCAGATTATCAACATGATAAAAAGTAAAGCTTTTTATTCTCTTTTTCTCTTTATTTATATATTAGTAGTTGGTGTTTTGGCATTTGGGATTTTTATTCCAAAAGGAAAGTCCACTCACTAGGTTAAAGTTATTTTCTGAATAGAGAATATAACGGCTTTTTGTTTTAACAAATGATGTGTAGAACTGATGGACAGAAAGAGAGGCTGAAAGACGCAGAATATAACTCTAGTGCAAGGAAGTCAACTTCCGCTTAGACGAATTGCCAATTTAGTACAGAAAGTGGCTTATAGCCAACTACTATAATTTTATTCTTAGATTGCTCTTTTACCTTTTAATAATCCTTCTTGATATAGTTTAATTAGATTTTTCTTGTTAGAAGTAAATTTAGTTAATCTTCTAACATTGCCTTCTGGGTAAATGACTATAACATTGGAATATTTTTGTACATCTTCTATTGTGGGGTCTTCAAAAACATGGTAAACATAATGTATGAAAAACGGTACGCCAAAATACAGAGATTTAGTGAATAGATTAAGTAAAGTAAATGGGCTGTTTCTAATTTTATGAGCAAGAGTTTTTTTCTCATTCATAATCCAAATTATCTTTTTATCTTTATTTTCTTTTACTATTTTTAGAAATTTGTCATTAGGTATTTCTTCGCCATCATAAAGGTTATTATATTTTGTTTTAAGAGAAATATAGGGGGCCAGATAAGAAGAAACTTCAATTATATCTAGAGTGTTTTCTTTAGCATTTAATATTAAAGGTTTAAGTTGATTAGTGTCATATACCTTAACATAAAAATTAATCTTGCTTCTTTTTATTTCATTAAGATCAAGTTTGTGCTTTATTCTTTCAATTTCTTTAAGTACTTCTAAATCAATTAGCTGTAAACTTTTTTTATGTAATACTAGGTTTTTTACCTTGTGGAGCATCTCAAAGACATCCATATTTAAAAATTTTGCTCTTTTTGAAACTAGTTCTTTAGTATATACCTCTGAAGCAAAGGTAACTTGCTTTGAAATAAAATAAGCAGTGTTGTGAGCTCCCGCAGAAACAGCATATATGCTATGTATTCTAGGATAAAGATTTTTTTTATAGAAGGCAGTCAATACCCCTGCAGCAAATACTCCACTCATTGCTCCTCCTTCGATTATTAGTATTGTGTCTCTTTCCATAGTAAAAGATATAACAATAATATTTATATTTGCTTTCTTTATTTAGTATAATGATGACTGGAACATTAATTACAATTGTAGGGCCAATGTTTTCTGGTAAGACCACAGAATTACTTAGAATAATGGATAGAGAACTAATTGCTAAAAGACACTCTGTTCTTTTCAAGCCACAAATTGATAACAGATACTCAGAAGAAGACGTACTTAACCATAACGGCATTGGAAGAAAAGCAATTATTGCCAACGATTCTCACAATATATTGGACAAAACCCTAGAACTAAATAAACAAAAAGCAATAGAAAACGTTTTCATTGACGAAATTCAGTTCTTTGATTCAGGAATTATAGAAATAATTAAAAAAATTAATGATTTGGGAATAGCTGTTTATACTTGTGGTCTTAACCAAATCTTCAAAGGAGAACCATTTCCATTTAAAGACGGAAAAAGAGACATAGGTTACTTGATGGCAATAAGTGATCAGATAATATCTCTTGATGCTGTTTGTAATGTTTGTGGAAAGAAAGCCACAAAGACCTATAGGATAGGAACAGATACAGAAACAGTGATTGTCGGCGGGCAAGACAAATATCAAGCAAGATGTAAGGATTGTTTTAAGAAATAAAATAGATAAATTATGCCAATAAAACCTAAATTAAAAAGACGTTGGGGCAAACCAAATAAATTAATAGAATCAACTCCAGAAATTAGTAAAAAAGAAGCATTCTTTATTAAATCCGGAAAAGAAATTAAAGAGATATCTAAAAATAGAGCAGAAAACGCAGTTGGCCCAGATTTAGAAAAATATAATGCTTTTGAATTAAAACATAAAGGCAAACATATTATAAGAATACATACACACGGCCCTGGTATAAGACACATGCCTAGCCCCGCAGACATTGCGGTATTTTTTATGGATTTTTTTAATAATCATCTTATGGAAAAAAATAAAACCATTCAAGATTCTGTAACTAAACAAGATTTAAAAAATTCAAAATCAGAAGTGATTTCTGTAATTGATGAAAAAGGCAAAGAAACAGGAAGAATTCACGTGCATCTATCTTTAGAAGCAGTAAATCAATTAAAAGAATATTTTTTAATGATGAGTGTTTATACAAAAGAACAAATAGAAAATAAAATTGCTTGGGATATTCAACAATTAACAAGAAAACAAATTTTAAAAAAACACAAAAAAGGAATAGAATTAACAGACGATCAAAAATACAGGCTTCATTTACATGCCACCAGATATTATTATGAAAAAGTGCTTAAAATGAATGTGCATTTTAAAGGAATGCCAGGATATAAATACAATGAAAAGTTATGTGAATTTGAAAAGGTATAACATTAGATTTATAAATAATTCATACTTAAGATATTAAAATAAAATAAAGGAGAAAGATAAAATATGGATGAATCAATTCAATTTATTGCAAATTTTGATAAATTTGTGTCTATTAAGAAATTAACAATAGATAAAGAAGTTGGACCTAAAGAAGTCATAGAGTTTCTTACAAGCGTAGAGTTTTCAACCTCTCAAAAGATTAAAGATTATCTTGCAAAGATGTGCGACATTAAAAAATTTGAAGAAAAGACAAAGTCCTTGATGGCTCTTGAAGCAGGCAAATTTATAGATGAAGTTAACTCCAACAACACAAAAAAGATAATAAAAGAATTTATTCCAGAAGGCATGGACAAGAAAGACGTTAAAGACGCATATACTGAATTATTTAAAGTATGGCTTATAGAAAAATATGCAGTAGAAAAAGGCATAGTCTTTGCAGCCCACCACATAGTCTTTCCAGCAAATAAGAAACTAATGAAAATTAAGAAATAGAGGGTAAATAAAGTGAATTTAATAGATAATGTAAAATATCAATTTAAAACAGACATTACCTGGATTTCTTTAATATTAGTAAATATTATTACTTTGGCATTAGCGATCATTCAGAGATGGGATGTTGGAACGATATTTTATATTTATTTATTTCAAACTATTATACTTTGGTTTTTTACGATATTAAAACTACTATTTAAGAAAAATATTAGCTTTATTGGTGCAATAGATAACACAGGACAACTTATATCTATAGAATCCAAAAGTGTTGCTAAATTTCAAGTAATTATACAGCAAATTACCTGGATTTTTTTTTATGGATTCTATTTTCTTTGTTTTTGGCTTTTATTTAAACCGCCTATTTTTAGTTTCGGGATAATCACAGTAATAATCTTATTTTTTATTAACCATTTAATTTCTTTTATTTATTATTTAAAAAAAGAAGCAAATAAAGAGCAATTAGCACAGACACTTACTAAAATTACAGGATATAGATTTGTAGTTATACATATGACTATATGGTTAACGGGGTTATTTACCCATTTTATTAGTAAAACAGATTTCTCATTTAACCTTATTGCATTAATTGTACTATTTATACTTAAAACTCCTGTAGATATTTATTTCCATAATAAAGAACATGAAACAACTGAAGACATTCAAAAAGAAAAAAATGAAACGATTAATAAAATTAAGCAAAATGACGCAATAGTCAAATCAATAAAAGAAAGAGTAATTAGTCCAGAAGAAAAAAGGAGAAATGTTATTTTAACAATATTTTTGTTTGTTTTTTTTATTTTTCCCATTTTTTTGGGAATAATTGGTTTGCTTATTTGGTTTATTTATTTTTTAATTTATCTTGCTATAATGATAAAACCAATAAAAATAAAGTGAGATTATGAGTTTTCTAGAAAACTTTAAGTTAAAATGGGATATATCCCTTGTTTCGCTTATTTTTACAAATCTAATTGTTATTGTCTTAGCGGTTGTCCAGAAATGGGACTTAACAGTAATGGTATTTTTGTATTTTATACAAGGCTTAATTATTGGCTTTTTCCATTTCCTTAAAATTATAAACAAAAAAAGAATAGATGTTTCTAATATAGATTTAACTAAGTTACCCCAGATTAATTACCTATCTTTTTCGTCAATAAAAAATCTCAAAAATTTATTGGCTTTTATATATTGGTGGATTTATAATGGTTTTTTATTACAATTTATATTTTTATTTTTCATTTTCAGAATATCAATTATCAAGAATGCTTTTTTAGGCGTAACTAGTCAACAAATTGCATCTATTAATTGGGTCTTTTTTGGTATTTCTATATTGTTATTTTTTATTAATCACCTTCTATCTTATATTCTAAACTTTAAAGCAGATACAGAAAAACCAGAAACAATTTATGGATTATTATTTTTACCATATGTTAGATTAATACCATTATTTGTTGTTGTTTTTGCGTTATTTTTTAATTATGCAATAATTTTATTTTTAGTTATAAAGACAATAATTGATGTTTATACTCACAATTATATCCATACAATAGAGAATCCAGATAATAATAAAAAATATATAATTAATTTGTCAAAAGCCGATTCCGCTCCAATTATATTGATTATATTAGTTTGTTTGTTTCTTAATTATATTTTTCCTCCATTTATATTTTTTTTTGGGCTTGCTTTTGTAAAGATATTATCTATGATAAAACGCAAAAAGTAGCTATTTATATAATTTTTCTTTCTTAAATATTATATCAAGCAAAATAAGGATAATCCCTCCTTAGCATAGCGGTTAGTGCGACCGGCTGTAGACTTTAAGTAAACACACTATTTTTGTTGTTGTAAAACGACAGAAAAAGGCAGTGACCGGTAGATCCCCAGTCCGAATCTGGGAGGAGGGAATGCACTCGAAAGAGTTCTTTGTTAGAAGTTTGTAATGTAAGTGGTCCCGACGACATATACAGGACTGAACACAGACTAAGCAGAGCTATTTTTACTCTACAAAACAATTTAGAGGTTGTTGAAGAGAACAGAAATGCAATACTTGACTATGTTATATCTATGAAAGCTCAAGGAATTAAGTCAATTAGACTATCTAAGTCTATCTATATGCTTAGAGATATGTCTAATGTAATACAAATACCTTTTGCTATAGCCACAAAGCAAGATATTGAATATTTGATGTTTACTATTGAGCAAAGAGACTATGCTTTTTGGACTAAATCAGACTATAAGATAATTCTAAAGAGATTCTATAAGTGGCTACTTGGAGATGATGAAACTGCTCCAAAGATTGTTTCTTGGATTAAAGTTAAGGATTCTAAAAGTAATATTTTACCTGAAGAGTTATTGACCGAAGAAGAAGTTTTGAAATTAGTTGCTACTGCAAAGTTTACAAGAGACAAAGCATTTATTTACTTATTGTATGAGTCAGGAGCAAGAATTGGAGAGATGCTTACACTTAAAATTAAGCACATAACCTTTGGAGAAAAGATATCCTCTATTTTAGTTAATGGAAAAACGGGACAAAGAAGAATTCCAATAATCAAATCAGTTCCCTATCTTAAAGAATGGATAAAAGAACATCCATTTGGTGAAGACAGTGAAAGCAATGTATGGTGTAAGATGATAAGGAGAAATCAACAAGGCAGAGGACCAAAAGAAATACCAAGTTATTCTGTAGTAAGAAAGACACTTAATGAAACTTTCAAGAAAAGCAATATAGAAAAAAAATCAAATCCTCATCTTTTCAGGCACAGCAGAGCAACATACCTTGCAAACCATTTAACAGAAGCACAATTAAAACAATTCTTTGGATGGACACAAGCCAGTGATATGGCAAGTAGATATGTTCACTTAAGTGGAAGAGATTTAGATAGTGCTATATTAAATCTTGGAGGGATTGTATGATTTAGTTTGTCTTTAATAATCTATTTAATAAATTTACGATATTAATATATATTTAGTGATAAATATGGTAAATGTAAATAACCTTATAGTTAAAGGAATCTTTGGATATCCTTGTAAAGATACTTCTGACCAAAAATTTGCAGAATTATATAATGGAATTCAATTAGAATTAAAGAATTATATGGAAAAAGTGGGTTATCTTACTGATGATATTACTATGGTAGATGTTTTAGAACATAGTTATAGCAAAATCCATTCTAATCCCAAGTTATTCTCTACAGTTATACATTATAGTATGAAAAGAGTATATACTCCAGATTTGAAATATAAACTTAAATCTTTATTAAAAGTAAAAACCATATCTGATGAACAAAAACTATATTATAATTGGTTAAAAGGTATAAGAGCTGAATTGCCATATAATATTGATTTACTTTTTAAGTGGGATAGTAAAGAATCCAGGATAATAATAGAAGTCATATCAATGCCAGTAATTTATTTTCAAATTACTCAATTAAATCGTAAATCAGATATATCTAATTTCGAGTATTCTAAAATATTATTTGAGAATATTAAATTTTTAAATGAATTATCAACTATAATTTCAACTACAGTTATTTCCGAACCAAAATCATTAGAATATTATATTAATGTTCCAATTTCTAATAAATTATCAGAATATGGATATGAAAAAGTGTCTGAACTTTTAATAGAAGGCTATAGATATTTAGAAATGGGGGATAAAGAAAAGACCATACACAAATTAATTGGAGTAATAGAACATTTTTTTGAAGAGTTTTCCAAGAAAACAACAGATGAGTCTTGTGGATTACATAAACCTGAAGATAATATGAGGAAGATTCAAAAGAAAATGATAATTTCTCAAGAGATAGAAAGCACAATTGAATATTTAGTATATACCAGAATATACAAGAAACTAAAGGATAAAGACCATAAACAAGAAGAAGACATAGATTATAATGTGTTAAAATTATATTTTTCATATGTGGAATCTACAATAGAATATTTATTAGAGATACAAAAACTAAAAATGCATACTACTTCTAAGTAATATCCTACTCTTTTTTATATTTCCTCACTAATTCTATAATAGTTTTACCTTTTTTAGTTATAGCATAAAATTTAACCATCGGAGAATCTGGATTAATACAAATAATTAGTTTTCTATCCAAAAGCTCTTGTATAACTCTTGAGATATGACTAAGATATAGGTTTGTTTTCTTTTTTATTTGAGAAGGCGTTAGTTCTTCTAAAGCTAAACAATTAAGTATAATTATTCTATTAGACCCTCTTACAATAAAAGATACTAATTCTGCAATGTCTTTTTTCATAGCAATACCTATAGAATAAGATTGTTTTATTTTAAGAAATCAAGTTCAAATTAGGTTACCAAATGGTTACCTTTTTATTCTCTTTTGTTCTATAATATAGTATAATTTTAATATGGGGATGAATGAATGGCAGAATATATAGAGGATTATATTTCAGGGATAAAAGTTAAAGCAACACCAGAAGAAATAGATGCGGTACAAACATTTTCTAAACAATTGGTTGAAGATTATGGGTATCCCAAAGTAAATATCCAAACCAGACCACAATTTAGAGTGAAAATTAGACCATCAGATACAAAAAAAGAATATCCCATAGATATTGCAATTTTCCCAAATAGTAAAAAACAAGAAGATGAAATTTATATTATTGTAGAGTGTAAGAAAAAAAATAGAAAAGATGGGAAAACTCAGCTTCAAGATTATTTAAGATTCTCTAAAGCATATCTTGGAGTTTGGTTTAATGGAGACGAAAGATTATTTTTAAGAAAAATTGAAAAATCAGGTAAAATTGAATTTGAAGAAATACCCAATATTCCTCGATATGGACAAAGAATTGAAGATATAGGTAGATTTAAACGTAAAGATTTAAAGCCCACTCACAACTTAAAAGCAACATTTAAAGCAATAAGAAATCATTTATTTGCTAATACCATTGGAGCAACAAGAGATGAAGTATTGGCTCAGCAACTTATTAATTTGATTTTCTGTAAAATTTATGATGAAAGATTTACAGAACCTAATGAAATTGTCACATTTAGAGCAGGAGTGGATGAAGATACAGAAACCGTTAAAAAAAGAATTTTAGATTTATTTAATAAGGTAAAAAGAAAATATAAAGAAGTATTGGATGATAACGATACAATAACATTAGATTCTAATTCTGTTGCTTATGTAGTAGGAGAGTTACAGAATTATTGTCTTATTGAAGCAGAGAGAGATATAATTGCAGATGCTTTTGAAACATTTATTGGGCACGCATTAAAAGGAGGGCAAGGTCAATTCTTCACTCCACGTAATGTAGTAAAAATGATGGTAGATATCTTAGACCCGAATGATGAAGATTTAATCATAGACCCCGCTTGTGGAAGTGGTGGCTTTTTGATAGAATCTTTAAGACACGTTTGGAAGAAATTAGATGCTGAAGGAGAAAAGTATCATTGGAATAAAAATAATCTTCAAGAAGAAAAAATGGAAGTTGCACTTAATAGAATAAGAGGAATAGATAAGGACTATTTTTTATCGAAAGTTGCAAAAGCATATATGGCAATAATTGGAGATGGTAAAAGTGGAATATTCTGTGAAGATAGTTTAGAAAATCCAAATCATTGGAATACCACCACAAAAACAAAAGTTCATTTGGGGGATTTTAGTATTCTTTTAACTAATCCACCATTTGGAAGTAAGATTCCTGTTCGTGGAGAAGATAAATTAAAACAATATGCATTAGGTCACAAATGGAAATTAAATAATAAGTGGGAAATCGGTAAATTAAAAGATAAAGAAGCACCTCAAATACTTTTTGTGGAGAGATGTTTGCAATTACTTAAGGATGGAGGACAAATGGCGATTGTATTACCTGATGGAATATTCGGTAATGAAAGCTTAGGTTATGTGAGGCAATATATTTGTGAACACACAAAAATAAATGCTATAATTGATGTTCCATTGGAAACATTTATGCCAAATACCTCTACCAAAACAACAATTTTAATATTAGAGAAGCAACCATTAAATAAAATTCCAAAAGATTACCCCATATTTATGTCAGTTATAGAAAATTGTGGGCACGATAGAAGAGGCAAAGAAAATGAAATCGACGACATAAAGAATGTATCAGAGGAATATAAACTTTGGAAAAAAGAACCTAAAAAATATAAATCAAAAGATAGCTACTTTAATATTACATTCTCTCAAATAAAAGATTATGATTTATGGATTCCTAAATATTTATTCCCAAGATATATATATCCAATTCAAAATTTGAAATCTAAGGGGATTCCAACAATTACTCTTGGAGAACTATTTGATTTTAAAAAAGGTATCGAAATTGGCAGTGATAATTATATTGAATATATCTTTAAAAAAGAAACAGATATTCCATTTATTAGAACCTCAGATTTAGTAAATTATACAATTAATAGAACTGCTGATTTATATCTTTCTAAAGATTTATTTAATCAAATAAATTTCGAAATAAAGGAAAAAGATATATTGTTTACTAAAGATGGGAAAATAGGGATGTTTGCAATTGCTTCTACAAATACTAATTTCTTAATTTCTTCAGGAATTTTAAAATGTAGATTAAAGAAAAGTTGTATATCTTATATTAAAGAAAAATACAAACTTACAATAACTCCAGAATATATCTTTTCGGTGTTAATTACTAAAGAAATTGGACTATATCAATCTTTAAGAAGAACAGTAATAGCATCAACAATTCCTCATTTAAACTTAGAGCGTTTAAAAGACATAGAAATCCCATTATTTGACCAAAGGATTATTGATGAAAATACTAAAAAGATAAATGAAATATTGGAATTGGATAGAAGAAAAATTGATTTAGTTGAAAGTGCAAATAAATTATTTAGATATTGATTATATAATGGGTATTATAACTCAGAGTTATGAAAGTAAATTATAATGTGTTAATTTTCTATTTATATATTTTTCTATATATACTATATATATAGTAGGGGTAAATTGCCTTTAAAAATAGTTATATTTATTAACTTATTTAATAACTATATAGATTACATATGGACAAAGAAATACTTATTGATTTTATTACTGCATATTCTAAATTATTAAAAATAATTAGTAGCTTTATTAATGAAGTTTATATATTAGAATCTAATGATTCTGAAAAGCTTAAGAAAATGAGCGAAGTATTAAATGATGAAGAATTATTAATTTCACTAATAAAAAACGATTCTCCAGAACTTTCAGAGATATATAAAGATTTAATTTTCAATTTAAAGATGGCTACTATTGATAAGAACTTACTTAATTTGTCATTATCTGAGAAAAAAGATTATGCAGATAAACTTAAATTAGCATCAGAGAATTTAGTAAAAATATCTGAACAAATAAAAACATTAGATTTGAAAGCACAAACAAAATAGGGATTATATGTATATTAATAAACAAGCAAACACAAATACTTTGGGATTAATAGATGAGTGTTATATTGGGATAAATAAACAATTATATAATCCAATTACTATTATTACAAAGGTATATGCAATTAAATTTTATTTTCATTTAGTTAGTTCATTACCATTTGTAAAAAAATTGTATGTTATGAATGATAGAAATGTAATTAGATTTTGGACATTAATTGACCCAAACGATTATGATAGTAGAGATAAGATTTATGACTTAGAATTAGAATTAAGGGAAAGATTTAAAGACGAAAAAATAAAATTTGAATTTAATGTTTTTTCGGATAACTCTTATTTTATACACCAAATTTCAGAAAATGCGAAAGCACTAATTAAATAGTGATAATATTGAATAAATATGATTTTTCAGACCTTGCAAAACACAATGAACAAATTGCTAAAGATTCCGAATCTAATTGTAAGGCTTGGTCATCAATAATTTTGTTTTATTCTGCAGTCCATTGGGTAAATTTTTTTGTGCTTAATAAATTTCCTAATTTACAAAAGCCAGGAACTCATCCAGAAAGAGAAGAATTTATTTGTAAAAATGCTAATCAAATCTATAAAGCATATAGACATTTAAGAACAATAAGCGAATCATACCGATATTGCCCACCAGATTGGAAAAATGCAGATAAAGAATTTGGCAAAATAAAATCAGATTATACTTATATAAAACAATATGTAAATAGTTAATTTATTTTTATTAATAGTTTATTACACATCTTTCCAATTATTTCTAATTTTCCATTTAATTCATTAAATTCTTTGTTAGTTATATATTCTAAGTCTTTTGAAAGAATAAGAAAGCATTCACATTCTTTTATCGACCCACTAACAATAGAAAGATATCTTCCAAATTCTTTTTGACTACTTTTCCCACAACCTTCAGCAATGTTCGAAGGTATTGAGTAAGATGCTCTTCTGAGCTGGTTGGTCATTGAATGAAACTCGTGTTTTGGGAAGTGTTCTGTAATATCATAAATATCTTTAGTAAACTCTCTTCCTAACTGCCAAATTTTTAATTTTTTAAAGTCTTGCATTTTTTTCATCCTCGTTTTCTTTTTCTTCTGCTATCTGCTCTTGTATATCTTGTATAAGTTCTTTTACTTCTTTATTGACCATCTTATAGAATTTGGCTTTATTTTTATCTTCAGTTCTATCTAAATTAACTAAAGAATACCATTTGTCTATGCTGGTTTTTTTGAATCCATAAATGTCTTCACTAATCATTTGGTCTCTTTCACAGAAATTATTTTTCTTGAAATAAATGCAATTGGCTCTGGTCGGACATTGGTTGCAATACTTTAGTTCGTGCATATTCTTTTTCACCTTCTATCCTTCTTTTTATTATAAACCTTGCTTGAATAAGATTTCTTATTTCTGCAGATATCCTACTTAATTCGATATGGTCTGGTCTGTTTCTTGATTGTTCTGTTGCTCTTGATAGTCTAACCATATTGTAGTTAATCAATTGGTCTAATACTTTTAATTCATCTATCTCAGTAGTAACTAATTGATTGAACAATTCAGAATCAATAGAGCAAGAACCTCCAGGAATAAAATCAGAACATTTCTCTCTGTTAATACATAAATTACAGGGAAAAAAGTCTGTAAACTTTAAGTATAACCCATTTTTTACAGCATTCATCTTGCTTATCTCTTTACCTTCTTTTGTACTTGCCATATTAATCTCCTAAGTTCGTTTTTGAAAAATCAATACATACTATCTAATAGTTCTTTACCCTTCCTTTTGGCTTCACTCTTTACACAGTCTTCACAAATGTTTCTACCCTTTACTACTTTAGAAGTATATTTAACGTAGGTTCTTTGATTACAATTTACACAAGTATCCATAATTTCATTTTTTAATTCCCTAAATGGTTCATCTTTGAAATCAAGTGTAGGTTGTGTATCCTGTGAACCCTCTAAGGTGCAAGGATACTTCTTTAAACTCATATATTCTTGGACACTTTTTGGAGATATCAAATACATAATTCCATCATTATGTCTTTGTTTTGGGAATAATGAAGATAATTTACTCAAAACAAAACCAATATATTGATTAAATCCTTTATTATAATCTGTAGGAATTGCGACCTCTTTTAACCATTCATTCATCTCTTTTGTAGAACACCATCTTGGACTTGGCACTTTTTCATAAAGTTGCTTAAATAATAAGTATTCCCAATCTGAACTGAGGTCTTGTAGGTCTCTATCTTTAAAAGATTCTTTTAGAAATTCAGAAACTTCTTGATAAACTGAATCATCAATAAACTTTGCAATAGATAACAATCCTTTAGTGGTATCTAATTGTCTTGAATTAAAGTCTCCAAAAGATTCGTTATTGTATATATCAATTATTTCTTGATAATTCTCCATTATCAATATATGCAAATCATCTCTTATTTCTTGCCAGATTAAATCTCTTTTATTTGGTTTTAGTTTACCCTTTTCTGTATTCGTTGGAAGTAAATTAATAGTTATACAACGACTTATGGTAATAGGGTCAAGAGAGCAAGTATTTGTTAATGCTTTAGGACAAAAACAATTATAGTTTTTTGGAACAAAAGTATCCTTATACTTTTCATTTCTTGGAATTGCCCCATCTTCATCTATACCAATCTTAAGTATTTGCAAGATATAGTGTGTTCTTTCTTCGTTCTTTAATGTTTCAAAATCATCAAGAAGTAAAGTAGGTCTATTTCCATTTATCATTCTAAATAAAACAGACTCGCTTGGAGAACTTAGATAGATACTATTTCTTGAAAGTTGTCCAATGATTTTTAGTAATTTACTTTTTCCTGAATCCTTCTGGCTTGTAAGCAGTATATACCCATATCCTGAAAATAGATTATAGATATATGTGCCCATACACCAACAAGCAACCATAGAACTTATTCTTTCATCATATAAATCCATATATTTAGTTATCTGTTCTTTTACTTTATTGTAAACTTCTTTTTTGTTCATTAATTTATTATTAGAACTAATAAATTTGGTAATGCTATCGTTGGACCAGTCGTTATTGGCAATGTTTATTGGTAAATCTTGATAGAATATACCAAAATTATTTATTTCATTAGGTCTTTTATCTGTTTTTGTGTTTAAACTACTGTAATTAGTTAAGAGTTGTCTATTAGACAAGACCATCATCTCTAATAGTTGTCCTTTATGTTCAACCATTTTACCATAATAGAATAAACCATCTTTGATTCCCATAGATAAATTAGAATACTGAGTAGGATTACTTGCTAATATTTCTTCTATTGTTGTCATTGCTGTTCCCCCCATCCATTCTATCTTTCAACATTCTTACTATTGGTCCTTTATCTTTGTAAAACAATACATAACACCTATTATTTTTAGTTAGAAGATAACATTTAGTATCTTCTATAAAAATTTCCCCATCATTGTCCAAGATTGCCTGTTCAAAATCGCTTTGTGTCTTTAATTCAAAAACAGTATTATCGTGTTTAAGTTTAGGATACGGGGTCGTATCCTTAAGTTCATATACTTTCATTCTTTCTTCACCTCTTTGATTTCAATTATTGAGTTATACTCTTTGTTATCTTTTGTATTGGATTCTATTTCAAATCTACATAACTTATTCAATAATCTAAAATTGTTATTCCATTGAAACAAGTCTAACTCTTTTCCTTCAAGAGTAGAAATCTTATATATTGAATATGGCACCCCCTTTGGATTGACTTTATTTGATATTGATAATATCGTCCCTTCTATCGATTTTCTTTCTGACATATTTCTTATTCTCCTTTTTGTTGTTTTCTGGTATTATTACATAATATTGCACTAAACGATTTTTAACTGCTTATTTAAACAGCATAGGAGTGGTTTATCGCTCCAATAAAACGCACTATTTATAAGCATTTAGGGTCGTAATTATTTAATAATAATAAAAATACTCCAGACTTTTATAGTAGTTTGGAAGCAAATAAAGGTGGAATGTATGGATGCAAAAGAAGAAATATACCCTTTTATTGAAAAAACAATAAAAGAAAAGACTTATTGTACGAAAAATGATTTATCTGATTTGATAATCTCAAAGTTTAATAGCACTAATGATATTTCAGAAGAACGTGCGAGAGATATAATTGAACGTTGGTTTAAGGCAACAGATAAGGACACATTTGATAAATTGAAAGCAACTAAATTCAAGAAAGCTTTTGATTTAGATATTCTGGTAAATGGAAATGATATGATTTATTACTATAAACGAGCATTTGATGAAAATCAAATACTTTATGCTAAAAATCTAATTAAAAAAAATAGATTTGATTTAGCGCAAAATATAATTTTGCATAGAACTTTAAATTTAAATGAATTTTATGATATATTTGATTTATTAAATCAGAAATATCCTATTGATTTTATAAAATTGGTTTTGGATACTTTAAGTGATAATATTAAAGAACAAGATTCCAAAAGTATATTTCCTGCAATTACAGAAGGAAAAAAAGAAAAACTAATAACAAAAATAGATTTATTCTATACCACAAATTATGCTCCTTTATCTATATACTTAGAAGAATGCCCAGATATTAAAGAATACAACAAAATAGATGAGCAAGTAAATAAATTGCGTGGAGAATGTAGTAATACATTTTATTATGACACCTCCAAAAACACACCTTCTCAAAATAAGCTACTCAAATTAGAAGAAGAAAGAGCAAAATTATCTACTAAAATATATGAATATAATAAAGAAATAGAACTTAAAAAAAGTATAAGGGGGAAATTAATCGAAATAATTGCTTTACTTAAAGACAAACACAAATTATATGATTATTTTACTTCAGATATAGACCAATATAAAATATATATAAATAAAGCATCAAGAAGTAATGAAGAATTAGAAGATATGTGTAAATTAAAAACAGTTCATCCCCCTATTGCTTTAGAGTTTACCAGTGGAGATAAAGATGTTGATAGACTTTATCGTAAGAAATCAGAATTATATTATCAATCTAATCAACTGTATACTTTAATTTGTGCGTGTTATTCTAAAGGTGTGGTTAATTTATGGTTTAGTAATTCTTCTGAATTTAATAAGGGGAAATTAATTTGCGATTATGAAAAATATGCTGATATTCAAAAAATAATAAATGTAGTGTGCAGATAACTTGAGTTTGTATACACTCCCTACACAAGCTACACTTTTATAAAAGCTTTCAATCAGAATATTAATATAAACTAAAAGGAGTTGGTAAGAATGAAAGAGAAGTATCCACCAACTTCTAACAATGAACCAATAACTCGTTCCTCCCCAACCGAATCTGGGAGGAGGGAATCCGACTCCTATTTCTATGCTTCTTTTAGAAAAAGAAAGCTTTAAATTTTGATTATTTCTATATTATATTAGGTGGTAAGATATGTTAAATAACTCTTTTGATGTTTTAATTGAAGAAGATAAAGAAACTAAACAATATTATGGTTCTGTTCCTAATCTGCCAGGATGTTATTCTACTGGAGATACTGTAGAAGAATTAATTACAAATATGAAAGAAGCAATTTCTCTATATTTAGAAGTTAAAAAAGAAGAAAAATCAAAAATATTGAATAATAATGTTTTAGGTATGATAAGGGTTACATTATGAGTGAGCTTCCTATTGTTTCTTCTTTAAAGCTAACTAAAGTCATAATAAAGTTGGGTTTTAAAGAAATAAGGCAAAAAGGATCTCACAAAATATTTTCTCATTCTGATGGCAGATTAGTTGTTATACCAATGCATTCTAATAAGCCCGTCCCTGAAGGACTTTTGAATAAAATAATTAAACAGGACTTAAGACTTTCAAAAGATGAATTCTTAGATTTATTATAAGATAATTCCTTTTTTTAATATTAGTGTGTTTTTATGTATTACTCGCTATTTTTTAACATTTCTGAGTAATACATCCAAGATTACAGGAAAGAGGCAATCTTTTTAAATATTACCTTCTACCCTTTTATATAAATTAAATTCAATAATTAAAGGAGATGATGTTAAATGCCTGTAACAAGACCAAGACCTGTAGTAAAACCAAAAATAGTAAGAAAAGGAATTATTAAAAGAAATATAAGTATCGGCCCTAATGCTACCTTGGGGGGAAAACCTGTATTTTCAACAGAAAAAGGCGCAAAGAACTATAGAGCATTTAAAAGAGCCCAAATTCTAAAGCAAAAAGGAGAATATGACTTTAAACTTAAAAGAGGGCTTATAAAAAGTAACCAAAGTATGGGACCAGATATTTTTAAATCAGATGGTAAGCCATTTGGATATACAACAGAAACTAAAGCAAATAACAATAGAACTTTAAGACGAAAATTGTCAGGTCAAGACATCAAATCATATAATGCAACACTAAATGGAGAGGGTGTGTGGTCATATAAAGGCGCAATAAGATATCCTCCAAAATATTCTAGAACAAAAGTTTTAGAAATTAGATTCTTAGTTTCAGAGGCATTAAAAAAGCCAAAAATTACCACAAAAATACTAACTGCAAGAGGAATAAACCCAAAAACACTAAGATTTGCTGGCTTTTCTTATAAAGAAATACAATCTATCTATGGAGAACAGATTGCAGATAGAGTGTTTAATTTTAATAAAAGCAAAAATTGATTTTAATTAAATTTATATTCTTTTTGTTTCTATTTCTTTTATGCCACCAGTATCTATATCTTTTAGAAGACATGCTCAAAAAACAAAAAATGGCAAAAACATAACACCTAAAGGAAAAGAAGATATTGTTAAATTAGCAAGAGAATCTAAACCTGCAAAAATTTATTCTTCTACAGAAAATAGAACTATTGAAACTGCAGAGATCTTAGAGAAACTAACAAATACAGAATATAAATTAAGAATAAATAAAGAACTAAGAGGACATAAATATTTCTCTGGCGAAAGAATAAAAACCACAAAAAGAGATAATCTCTTAACTTTTTTTAAAAGAGTTTCTGAAAAATTAGGAGTAAAAGATTCAATTGTTATTAAAATTTGGTTAAATGGAAACTTTCCAAAGAGAATTGTCCCTAAACCAGAAGTAATAGCAGATCAAATTATAAAAGACAGATTTAAACTTCCAAACAGAGTAAACAAAATGACAAACAGAACAATTATTTTTGAAAACATAACACACGACATAGTTATTGCAGCATTGTTTCAAAGACTTTCAGGTATAAAGTATACAAAGGCATTTAAACACGATTTCCCAAAAGAACTAGAAGCTTTAACTATTGAAATATCTAAAGAAGGAAAAGCAATAATGCAATTTAGAGATTATAAAAAAGAAATAACAGACAGATTAAATGCAATATTAACTAATTAATTTGAATCAAGCAGTCTATTTATTAGGGTATTTAAACATTTCTTATTATAAATATTAATATAACATATAACACGGAGGTTATAAAAATGGCAGGAAAGAGAGACACAATAAGTTTAATTGCACTCATCTTAATAATTGTAGGCGGTTTAAACTGGTTACTTGTAGGACTTTTTAGTTTTAATCTTGTAACTACAGTATTCGGTGCAATACCTATATTAGTAACAATAGTTTATACACTTGTAGGACTTGCAGCAATTTGGGCTATAATAAAGTTCAAAAGCATATAAATTATGCTTTTTCTTTTTTTATTTTAATCTTAATTTATAAACTATTTGTTTCTTATTATTTTAAATAAAGTGAGGAACTATGCGTATTATAAAAAAAACTACCAGAAAAATAAAAAATAAAATAAAAGAAAAATATAAACTTAAACCAAACGAAAAAGCGATATTAAAAAATCTGGAAAAAATAGTTGATCAAAGATTAAAAGAATATATGAGGAAATACTCTTTATATTTATCTAGTAATCCACGAATTAATCCACAGCCACAACTAAATATGGAGGCTGCGACAAAAGAACTTAATGAAGCAATTACAAGATATAATAGATACAGAAAAGAATATGGACTTGACCCCGTAAATTATAAAAAAAAATAAATGGGAAAAATAAAACATGACAAATACAAATAATAACTTTGAAGGCCTTGTCAAAGATAAGCAAATACTACAGGCAATACATAATATTGGCATAAAAACGCCAACAGAAATACAAGAAAAGGTTATTCCTGCAATACTTGAAGGCAAAAACATAATTGCTCAATCAGCAACAGGTACAGGAAAAACTATTGCTTTTCTTGCAGGTGTTTTACCATCAATTACAAAACAAAAAAAAGTTCAATTACTAATTATAGTACCTACAAGAGAACTTGCTAATCAAGTTTATGAAGAAACCAAAAAAATAGCAAAAGTTAAAGAACTTCAAGCCTGTGCTATATTTGGCGGCGCTTCTGTTGGTAATCAGGCAAGACAATTAAAATATGCAGACATTGTTATAGGAACGCCCGGAAGAATAATTGACCAGTTTGAAAGAAGAAATCTAAAAGTTAATAATATTAAATATTTAATATTAGACGAAGCAGACAGAATGTGTGACATGGGTTTTTCAGAAGATATCTCAAGAATTATTGAGCAACTACCAAAAGAAAGACAAACGCTTCTTTTTTCTGCAACTATAACAAACGATGTCTCAAATATCGAAAGAAAATATATCTCTCATGCACAAAGAATTGTTGTGCAGACTTACGTTGACCCAAAAAATCTTTTACAAGACTATTATCTAGTCAAACAAAATCAGAAGTTTTCTTTGCTTTTACATCTTGTTAAGCAACACAGTAAAAAAGCTATTGTTTTTTGTAATACTAGAAGCGAGGTAGACGTTATTTATAATAATCTAAAAGAACAAAGAGTAGAATGCTTTAAATTACATGGCGGCCTAGAACAAAATAAAAGATCAGGAACCATTGAAAAATATCACGCAAATGCAGACGGGTTATTAATATCTACAGATGTTTCTGCAAGAGGTATACACATTGATAATCTAGAATATATCTACAATTACGACTTGCCAAAAGACAATACACAATATATACATAGAATTGGAAGAACAGCAAGAGCCGGAAAGAAAGGAAGAGCAATATCAATCATTACTCAAAAAGAAGAAGAAGACTTTCTAAGAATGTGTAAGAAATTTGGTTTTATAGTTGAAGCAAAGGTCTTGCCGTCAATTGTTCCTATAACTCTAAAAAGAACAAAAGAAGAAGAAAGAGCACTTGAAAGAATAAACAGATATCAAGAAAGAAGAGAACATTTCAGTAAGGATAGAAAGGATAGAAAAAAAGAAAACCAAAAAAAGATGGTAATTGGAGAACTAACAGAAGAAGATATTAAAAAGAAAAGAATGGATTTTTTTAAACATAAGAAAAAAATAAGACAAAAAAAATACACCAATAGAGGTAGAAGATAATGAATAAAAAAGTAAAATCAAAAAAACTAGAAAATGTAGTATATAATATTATAATGTTTACTTTGATTTTTGCTTTAGTTATTAGTTTTGTTTTTACAATAGATAAATTATTTTTAGAAAGACCAAAAGATAATTGTTATTTACAGGATTATAATTACAAACCAGAAGTTATTACAAATATAGATGCTAATTGTTCCTATAATCAAGAATACATTAATTCTTGTTATAAGTCAGAAGGGAACATTGTTTATAAGAAAGACTGCCAAATGGAATGTAGCTATTGTTATAGAGATTATAACAAGATATTAGAAACATATAATAATAGAATAAATATTGGCAGAATGATTTTTACTTTTCTTTTGGCTTTGTTAATGGCCTTTATATTAATTAAAGATAAAATTATAAGATACTCTATACTTTCAGCATCGCTTGTATCTTTATTTGTTGCAACAATCTCTGCAACGAAGTTATTGAATAAGATGCTACCAGTAGTAATTATTGCAGAATTTTTACTTGTAATATTTATATATAGAAAAACAAGCAAAGAAAAGAAATAGAATAAAATTATTTTGCAATACTTCTTATTTGCTTTCTTTTATATTTTGGATTTTTATTTATTACGATGTAATGATCTTTAACATCAGTAATTGATGGATTAGAGGTCTCTATTAAATCATATTTATATTTTGAATTTTTAAAATTACGAAATATCTTCCGTTTTAAGGCGCCAGTTTTCATTGATTTATTATGTGATATGTTTCTTTTTTTACGTTTTTCAATTATTGAAAGATTATTTACTATTCTTTTAATTTCTGCCACCTCTTTTATAGGCACAATAAATGGCGTTATTCCGGTTAGTTTTTTATTTATAGTTTGGGTTTTTCGAAATGCTTTCATATATATAAATTTAGAATCATATTTGGCTCTTTGATCTGCAAATACTCTAGCCATTAGTGCTGTACCGATGCCATTATTTTGAAATCCAGGCTTAACAAAAAACTCGGTTAATAAAAACATATAGTCTTTAGGTTTTGCTTTAATTTTATAATCTTTATTGCAAAATTCAGAAACACGATTTAAAGTACCAAAAACTGCACCCACCAGTTCTTTCCCCCTATAACACAAATAAATTATTGTTTTATCTGCATTTATTTTTATTTTACGTAGATATTCTTCTAAATCTGAAGAGGATCGATAAAATAAATTGTCAATTTCTGAAATTTGTGTTATAGTATTTTGATCTATTTTATCTAATTCATTCCATGAAAATTTTTTATAATTAATTGTAGGCATTATTGGTGTTTTCATATAATAAATAATACCGCAGAAAGTATTTTAAAACAATAGACTATAATTTTTTATATTGGTGATTATATGAAAAAAATACTAAAGATGACAAAAAAGATTACTAAAATTAAATTAACAGAAGAAGAACTTAAGAGAATGAAGAACAAACTAAAAAGACAACAAACTCAATTTAAGAAAGAACAAGAACAAATGAGAAAAGAAGTTAATGAAAAATTGATAACATTGATTACTGGGGCATTTAGTCTTGTCGCAGCTCTTGCCTGGAATGAAACCATTAAAACCATATTCCAAAGAGTATTTGGAACAGCTCAGACAGTCTGGGCAATGATTATTTATGCGGTTTTAGTTACTATAATTGCAGTTTGGATAACCTATTGGATGACAAAACGAAATAAAAATTAGGAGAAATCCTAACAAAAGATATATAAATATAATATATCTATATATAAATAGAAAAAAATACAATTTTAAAAAGGAGCAAAAAAATGTTTCCAGGATATTGGAGTGAGGGCGCAGGAGATAAAACCTGTTCAAAATGTTTAAGATTTAGACCAAATGTTACAAACAAAAATAAAGGCACTTGCGTTGGTAGAGATGTTGTTGCAACAGGTGGCTGTGAGAAATTTGCAAAAAAGAAAACTACAAAAGTAGCTACAATTAAAAAAAAAACAACTAATATAATTAAAACTAAAAAGAAGGCAAAGAAATGACATTAAATCTTGCGATTATTGGTTTAGCAATAATATTTATTGCTTGGTTATTTCAATTCTTTTCTATGAATAAAAGAAGAGAAATATCTACTGTGTTTATTATTGCATACATTATTGGAACAATCTTATTAGTAATAGACGGTTACAAAGTAGGGCTCATAGCTAACACTATTATAAATAGCATAATTGCTATTGCGGCAATCTGCGTATTAATAAGATTTTCTAAACCAAAAAAATAATTTGAATATATATGGCTGATAAAAATGGAAATGGTGTAACTGGAGACATACCTATCGCCACAGTCAGATCAGAACTTTTAGCAATTATTAGAAAAAAAAACCAGAAAGCAACAGAAGACGGATTTATCACTAGAGAAGAATTAAAAATTGCAAGACAAGAATACATTGAAAGCATTCTTAAGAAAGAAAAAGGAGAACTAAATAAAATTGATAAACAGGTTGTTAAAAGCCTTGTAGAACACGAATCCATAGTTAAAGACATAATGCAAGAAAAAGAAAATCTAACAGTGGGTCAAAAACTTGCAGACGGTGTTGCAAAGTTTGGGGGTTCTTGGGGGTTTATTATTTCCTTTGGTGTTTTTCTTATTATTTGGATAGGAATAAATAGTTATTTCTTATTACAAAAACCATATGACCCATATCCATTTATACTATTAAATTTAATATTGTCTTGTTTAGCTGCATTACAAGCACCAATAATTATGATGAGTCAAAATAGAAAAGACCAAAAGGATAGAATAAGAGCAGAAAACGATTATAAGATAAACTTAAAATCAGAATTAGAAATTAGACATTTACACGAAAAAATGGATAATCTTGTTCAAAAACAATGGCAAAGATTACTAGAAATACAAAGATTACAATTAGATATAATGGAAGAAACACAAAAAGAAAGAAAAAAGAGATAGGAGGAATAATAAAATGGTTAAAAAAAAGAGACAAATAAAAAAGGTTAAAACAGAAAAGAATATAAAATATGAAATATACTGGGATTATTTTTCATTAGTTATGTTTTTAGTATTTTCAACATTATTTATATCTATGCTTATTATTGAAATATTTTTTGTTTTAGGTAAGTCTGCATTATGGCTAACTATTCCAGTTACTGCAATACTTTGGGCGCTTAGCTATTTATTAGCAAGAATATTATTTAAAAAGAAATAATTGAAATTAACAAAAAATTCATTTTTTATTTTTTTTATTTTATATTGTAAAATATGACTAAATAAAAAGGAGATTAAAGAACAAATATGTTTTCAAATAGGCCACTCTTTGATTATATAACAAAGAAAGAGTTTACAAAAATAAAAAAATTTGCAAAAGGCAAAAAAACACCATTCTTAATTATAGATCTTCAGAAGATTGAAGAAAAATACGATGAATTAATTAAGAATATGCCGTTTGCAAAAATATACTATGCTGTTAAAGCAAATCCAGAAGATGACATCATTAAATTGCTTGCAAGAAAAGGTTCTAACTTTGATGTTGCAACAAATTACGAGCTTGATCAATTATTAAGATTAAAGATATCGCCAAAAAAAATATCTTTTGGTAACACAATTAAAAAAGAAGAAGATATTGCTTATGCCTACAAGAAAGGCATTAGACTATTTGCAACAGATTCAATTAGTGATATAAAAAAACTTGCACATGCGGCTCCTGGCTCTAAAGTTTTCTTTAGAATAATTATGGAGGGTGGTTCTGCTGATTGGCCACTATCTAGAAAATTTGGTGCACACCCAGATATGATTTATCATCTTATTTTTGAAGCAAAGAAATTAGGATTACATCCCTATGGCGTATCCTTCCATGTTGGTTCACAACAAAGAGATATAGGCCAATGGGATCAAGCAATTGCACAATGTAAATATTTGTTTGATGCCGTTAAACAAGAAGGGATAGAATTAAAGCTAATAAATATGGGCGGGGGATTTCCAGCAAACTATATAAGCCCAACACATGACTTAGAAACATATTCTAAAGAAATAACTAGATTTTTAGAAGAAGACTTTGGAGAACATTTCTCTAAGAAATTAGAGATCATAATTGAGCCTGGTCGTTCAATTGCAGCAGATGCAGGAGTTATAGTTACAGAAGTTGTAATGATTTCTAAAAAGTCTTTATCTAATCAGTTTGACTGGGTATATCTTGATGTTGGTAAATTTGGAGGACTAATTGAAACACTTGATGAATCAATCAAATATCCTATCTTTACAGAAAACTATAGAAAGCCACCAAAGGAAAAAGACTGCAGAGAAGTAATACTTGCAGGACCTACCTGTGATTCTACAGACACACTTTATGAAAAGCATAAGTATCTTTTGCCAAAGAGTCTAAAAGAAGGAGATAGATTATACATCCTTTCTACAGGCGCATACACTAGAAGTTATAGTTCTATATACTTTAATGGTTTTCCACCTCTTGAAATTTATATTATGAAAAAAGGATCAAAAAAGAAAAAAGAAGAATAATATGAAAAAGAAAATACAAACAAAAATTAGTAAATATGAAGAAAAGAAAAAAACTAATTTTTTTTCTAAAAATAATAGAGTTAAGATAATCATCTGGGTATTAGCAATACTTTGCGTGCTTTTAATAATAACTTTTTCTTTAAAATATTTGAATAATAATAACGCAGAAACAAATACTCAAGAAACAATGCCAGAACTTGGAATTAATGAAGAAACAGAAAATCCAAATTTAGAAACTACGCCAGTAATAATCTCTGGAGAAATAACAAAAAGCTCAAAGCTTGAAGACTTCTATGCTACAAGTAAACCAAGCTTTATTGTGTTTGCAGGAACCTATTGTGGACATTGTCAGAAGCTTTTACCTGAACTAGAAAAAGAAATCTGGAATAATTATTCAAACAAAGCAAATATATGGGTAGAAATAATTGGAGATGGAGAGTTTCCAGTAGCTATGCCACAAGGAGTTAATTCTAATATCATATATGAAGAAATAATGGGAGATTGCCGTTATGTTCCAGCTTATGTTGTTCTAGATAAAGAAGGAAATCAAATATTAAGATCCTGTGGTTCTGAGAAAACAATTGCAGAAATAAAAGCTGCACTTGACAGCCAATTAAATTAATTCACAAATTATTGGACAAAAAAGTTCAAAAACCCAAAAAAATTAATAAAATTTTATGGCCCAGAAAAATTAAAATTTTTTGAGAACTAGATAATTTTTCTTGGGAAAAAACCGTCCTCGGTTTTTCCATTTTACTTTTTAGAAACAGGTTTTTGAGCTAATCTATTCTGTCTAGCCTTTAGTGCATCTTTAGTTTCTTTTAATTTCATTCTCTCAAAGAAATCAGCACTTCTGTAGACTTCTTCAAACTTTTCTCTTTTTTGTATTTTCTTTTCAAGATCTTCTTGACATTTTGGGCAATATATGCCATAATTACCAATTGCTCTTCCACAAATAATACATTTTTGACTCATTTTTTTCTATCCCCTTTTAAATTTTAATTAAATATTGTAATAATAAGTATATCTAATATATTTAAATACCTTACTTTTTTTCGTTATCTTCTAAGCCATCCCCTTCTTCTTTCATCATTGGAAATAATATTACTTCTCTTATGTTTGCGGAGTTTGTAAATATCATGACAAGGCGGTCAATACCAAGGCCAAGACCATAAGCTGGTGGCATTCCGTACTTAAGGGATTCAATAAAGTCAGTGTCTACTGGATGGTTCTCGCCTTTTCCTCTTCCCTGGTCTGCCTGGTCAAGCATTAGCTTTTCTTGTAACATTGGGTCGTTTAACTCGCTGTAAATGTTTCCTGCCTCTGAGTAATTAACATATGGCTCGTCTCTTTCTATCAAGTCCTTATTGCTTCTATGAAGCTTACAAAGAGGAGTAGTCTCTTTTGGATGGTCAATAATATGGACTGGCCCAAGAAGATGGTTCTCACAGAAATGCTCAAACAACTCAGAGATGGCTAGGCCTCTCTTATAGGTCTCTAATTCCAATCTGTTTTCTTTAAGCAGATTTGCTAAGTCGCTATCGCTTAATTTATCAACATCAAGATTTGCATACTCTTTAAGAGCGCCAGCCATGGTTAATCTCTTCCATGGTCTCTTGAAATCAAAGGTTTGCTCAAGGTAAGTAACCCTTGTGCTGCCGTTAAGTTCTAAAGCTATGGTTTCATAAATTTCCTCAATCAAATCCATTGCTGAATTATAATCCTTAAAAGCCTCGTAACATTCAAGCATTGTAAACTCTGGATTATGAGATCTATCTATCCCTTCGTTTCTAAAGTTCTTACAAATAGTATATACCTTGTCAAAACCACCTACAAGTAGCCTTTTCAAGTAAAGTTCAGGAGAAATTGAAAGATAAAGCTGTCTCTTCCATACAAAACTCTCAGTTATAAATGGTCTGGCATTTGCTCCACCATAAAGGGACTGAAGCAAAGGTGTCTCTACTTCTAAGAAACCCTTCTTGTCAAGTATTTCTCTAATAATCTTAATAATCTTTGCTCTAATAAAAAATATATCCCTTGATTCTTTAGAAGTCATTAAGTCTAGATATCTTTGTCTATATTTCAGCTCAGCATCCTGAATACCATGGAATTTCTCAGGAAGAGGCATAAAGGCTTTTGATAAGAAAGTTATATCCTGTGCATCAATTGAAAGCTCTCCTCTTTTTGTCTTAAAGATCTTTCCTTTAACACCAATTATATCACCATCATCAAGCTTTTTTAAAAGCTCAAGATTTTCAGGACTTGTAGTCTCGTTCTTAACAACTATTTGCATCTTACCATAAGTATCATGTAAATCAATAAACGAAATCTTACCAAGAGATCTTAAAGAAAGAACTCTTCCAGCAACACTAGCAATCTCTGTTGTATATTTATCTGGCTCTAGATCTTTATACTTTTCCTTAATATCCTTAGAAACATGCGTTCTATCATAAGTATAAGGATAAGGCTCTATTCCCATATTTACTATAGAACTAAAATTATTTTTTCTGTTTTCCTGATATTCTTCTAATCTTCCCATTTTTAATCACATCTAAATATATATTTAAGAAAAAAAATAAATATAAATGGATTTATTTTCTTTTTTTCCTGTCCATATAGATTAAAACAAATCCACTTAATATTACTGTTATGTAAAGAATTATCATAACTGTTGATTCAGGAGTCAAAGGAATATTAAAGCCTCCGCTTCCTTTCCCTGACCCTGCAGAACCAATATTAAACACATTAGTTCCTGGAGTTCCAGTAACTTTACCATTACCATCAACACCAAAGGAAACACCATCTCTAAATGCATCATTTAGTGGTATTAGATTTCCATTTGTAGTATACCAATTACCTGTCTCTGGGTCATACCAGAAAGAACCGTTCTTTCCTTGAGCAGAAGTTAAAGTGTCTTTTTCTCCATTATAGGTAAGCCTTGGAACACCGTCTTCTGCACTAAACTCAAGATTATGTGTTTGGCCGTCATCAGTTTTTACAGAAATACCATTTGGTGTTTGCTCAAAAGAAGATATCTTTGCATCATAGATTTCTCCAGTTTCTTTATCTATTATCTTTAGTCTTTGCTCACATTCTGGTGGATCACTTACATAGAAAATAAAAGTTTTGGTCTTAGTATCAAACATTTGGAAAGGCCCAACTTTTTCTAAAGCCTTATTTAGTTTTTCTGTGTTTGCTGCTGCTTGATCATTATCTTTTACTGGAGATGTAGAAAAATTAATACCAATCTCTTCATTTTCACAACCATTTATTGCTTTGGTCTTTGTGACTTCTGCTTTCATGCTTGCAATATCATTACCACTTGTTTCTGTTGTTGTTTCTACCCACATAATATAGGCTTTTGCTTCTTCACTATAAACAAGCTGACCAAACTCAAACTGAACGCTTATGTTTTTACCAGTTCTATTTTCTTTTCCATCTATTGGGCCAATTGTTGTAGATCTATTTCCTAAAACAGTTAATTTAGAAGTATTGCCATTAGCAATTAATCTTGGAAGACCAGCGCCCTGAGAAATAATTGAATTCCCTAAAAAACTAGAAGTATATGCCCCAATAGGATTAATATCATTTGTTAATTTTACAATTCCAAGATATGGAGTTAAGTTCTTACTTGTAGAATTCAGGGTAAGGCCAGTTTGTGCTTCATAACCTGCCCTTAGACAATCAAAAAACTCTGAATTTTTTACAGTAAGATTTCCATGAGCATCAATTTCAAATAATGGTTCTGTATTGTTTGGTAATGGTATATAAGTTAAACTACGAGGTATGACTTTTGCAGGAATACCTAAGTTATCTCCAATTAGTCTTACAAAATCTTTGCTACCTTCACCAATAACCGTTCTAGTGCCATTTTCATCAGTAACTGTTAATATTCCTTTTTCTTTATCAATTGTAACATCTATATTTGTATCTTTATCTTTTAATACTTCCACACCTTTATCATTATAGCCACTTGCCATACATTTTGTTTTTGGACCAATCTCTATAAAGAAAAGTTGTCCTTTTACTGCTGTGTTTGTTCCTCCACCAGTAGTAAATGTTGCTTGAACAATTGGATCTTCGATAATATTTTCTTCAACATATTCTTTTACTTTATCTGAACCAGCTTTTACTCCTTTTTCAAGTTCTGTTCCAGAAGTTACTTTTGAAACAACTTCTTCGACTTTTTTTGTTCCATCAATTATTGCTTCTCCTACTTTATTTTTAGAATCTTTATTTTGTCTTTCTTCTTCTTGAGCAGAAACAAAGAAATGAGCATAAAGTCCTTCTTCATCATCAATACAACCATGTATTTCTGGCATAATCATAGTTTGCATAGGGATATCGCTTACAATTGCAGGGCCTATAAATGAATTAAAATAACCAGAACCTGGCAAAACCAAATATGCAAATTTTTGTGCTATCATAGATCCAACAACAAATCTGTGATTTCTAAAGGATTTGGGAATGACGCTACCTATTGGCGCCCCTAAAAAAGTTAAATTTGTAACCTTTTGCCCGCAAGTTTCTTCTTTCTCTCTTGACTCAATTAAATCTATTGCTTTTTCTGTAGATTGACCAGCCATTGTACCATCATAGTCTGTATGATGAGAGAAAGAAATAAGGGTTTGTCCAACTTTTAAATTTTTTTCAGAAGTATTCTCTAATAAATAATTATTTGTTTTTATACCATCAGAAGTAACAGTATCAACACTTATTGATTTATAATCAACTTGGCTTTTTAGTTTTGGCGTGTTTTTGTTTTTTGTTATAAAGTCTAATAGTCCTTTGTCTTCTGTATTTTCTTTAGCATCTGCATCTTCTGTATTTTCTTTAGCATCTGCATCTTCTGTATTTTCTTTGGCATCTGCATCTTCTGTATTTTCTTTGGCATCTGCATCTTCTGTATTTTCTTTGGCATCTGCATCTTCTGTATTTTCTTTGGCATCTTTATTTTCTTTTTCTAATTCTTCTAGCTCTATAGCAGATAAAGATGCGTTCATTGTGTTTTGATCAATATAGTTTGCGCCGATTGTAAAATTACAAAATTGATTGTTACAACCTGAAGAAATATTATTTGTAATTAATACTATATCGTCTGTTTCTGATCTTCTAATTTGGCCTTGTAATCGTGCATTTAGGAAATCAACAACAGAAGTAGACCAATCGGCACCTACACCTTCAACTACTTTTGAGGTTACATTAACAGACCAAAATAACATAGAATTTAAATATTTCATGAAAAGATCTCCTTGATCTGAACCAGTATTAGCAAAGAAATCTAAATATGCGTCTTTATAAATCTCTCCGTTTTCTTTGTGCTTAATTTTTAAAGCAGTATAAGTTTCAGGTAATTGATACATTGACCATCTAGTCATTCCAATTGTATCTCCAAATATTGTTGCACCACCAGATTTAACTTCCCAGTATGCAAAATTAAGTCCAAAAACTAATAGATTTTGTGTTAAAAACCTTTGATAGGATCCACCATTATAATTTCTCATTAACTGATTAATTGCGTCTCTTCCTTTACCAGAAACCCATTCTTTATGACTCATTGTTTTTAAGACGTCACTAAAACGATTTGCGGTATCGTCTATTTTTTTTACAACCGTACTTCCGGAAGACGGAGGAATAAGAACTGGAGCCGCTACTTCTAAAGGATCTAAATCAAAATACCCTGGGCCATATGGTTTTCCGGTGTTTGGATTAATTGCATCTTTTATTTTTACTTTTTTTCCCAGCACTGTATCAAAAATTTCTACATCATCTATTAATATTGTATTATAGCCTTTTGGATATAGTTCTATAGTTCCAGGCAAAGGGGTGTATGAATTAGTAAAATAATCATGAATGGATATAGTTTGAGGTCCAGAAACCGAATCTGTAAAAGAAACAAAAGCAGTAGTGTTTTTTTGAAATGGTGTTAATCCGGCCGCATCATTTATTTTTATTGCTCCAGACTTGTCTAAATCTTTATACACCGCCTTTAGTCGTTGTCTATTAACTTCCCCACCAGCAAGTGGAACTTTCATATTTTCTGTTACAACAGATTTACCAGCACCCTTTATTTGAGAGACTTGATTTACTCTATCATATTCAAATAATTTGAATTCATCACCATAAACCTTAGTATCTATCTTTACTGAACCATCTTGTAAAATTTCTTTTTTATACAAAGCATTTGATCCGCCATCTAATGATTTATAATTTTCAATTTTGATTTCCCTTTCTACACCATTATCATATACTTTTGCAACTTTATTATTTATTGTTGCAGTGTCAAATAGAGAATCTTTCCATTTAAATTTTCCATCCATTGCAATTTCTAAACTTTTAGAAAGCTTTGTAGCCGTATATACATAATCATCTAATGCTTTATATTGTTCTTCAGTTAAATTGCTTAATATTTCATTTATATTTGCTCCATTTGCAATACCTTTTTTATAGATGTTTATTGCATCACTAGTTATGGGATTTGCAAGTTTTGATTTTAATAATGCGCTAGAAGAATATAGTTTATCTGCATATTCCTGAGCTACATCTGTTGCTACGCGTCTTTGTGCTGCACTTAAGTTTTTAGTACCATCTAAAATCATTTCTTTATTAAATTTACTTGTTGCTCCAATACCATCTTGTACCGAATCAAACATATTATCTGTAAATCCTTTCATATTGTAGTGAGCTATGTCTCTTCCCATTATTTCATTGTGCGCCAGATTAAATTCTACGAATCTATCTACGTCAGCGTTTGCATATTTGCTTGCTTTTATTGATTGACTAATTCTTCCAAAAGGGTCTTTAACAAATAATGCTGGATCTTTAGTTAGAGTATCTAAAAAACCGCCGTCTTTTATTAGCCCTTTATCTTTTAAAGTATTTATTGGTTTTAAGACTGCATTTTTAACTCCTGGAACATTAAATATCCTTGCGGCACCATTAAATAAAAATGGAGATACAGAACTGTAAACCATATCTGCAGAAAAATATTGATTAAACATTTTGTCAAATAAAGAATAAGTGTTAATATAACAATTTTCTCCACTACAGGTAGTTTGCATTGTTGCTGCAAAATTTTGAGTTAAAGAACTATTTACTAGAACTTCATCACTTACAGCATCCCAGGTTTCTGTATTTATTGTATTTGCATCGTTTGCTAGCATGGTCTGTTCTATTTTACTTAACTCCCGTGAAGATAAATCAGAAAATGGCCCCATATTTTCTTTACCAGGAATTTCATCTTCTTCATTTTTTATTACTGTTTCTTTAATTCCAGAAATTAAATCTTTTCCTACAACTTTTACTTCTTTAAAGAATCCTCCAACATTTGAAGCACTTAAATTGTTTTGTCTGTATTGCCCAGGCATACTAAGATAACAATCGCTTGTATTACTATCAAGATCACATCTGCCAACTCTTAATGTTTCATTTAAATTAAGTCCAAAATCATAAGACCCATAACAGGTTTTACCTATTAACATTGGAACTTCAAGAGGGTTGATTTGTTGAGAGGGAACTTGCATCTTTGCACCAACATCTCCTGATTTAGCATCAGCATCTGCAACAATCAAATTATTTTTATCTAGATTTTCTCTGTTAGTGTTTGCTTCTTGATCTGAATCTAAAAGATCTGCAGAGAATCCCTTTGTTAATATTTCTCCCCAAAGAGCATTAACTTCTTTTTCTGATAACTCTTTAGTCATACAGCCATTGCCTCTATCAAAGACAACGCCATCAGAACTTATTTCTTTTTCTGCAAAATAATAGCTGTTATCCGGATTATATCCATAAGCAAATACACTATTGCAGAAAAGTATTAAAAAGAAAAAAATCCAAACTCTTTTAATTGATTCGTTCATTTAAAAAACACCTTACATAAATATCAAATATAAAATCATTGCAATTAATGATGGGAATATTATTATTAAGAATAACATAACAACAAACAAAACCATAGCAAAACTTTTCCAAAGGTCTATAAAAACTAATTTTTCTGATTTTTGCTTTTTTGTTTTCTTCTTTTTTTCTTTTTTTTCCATAAAGGAATCATATAACATTGATATAAACATTGCAATAATAAAAAACATTCCAGTAAATAATAAATTTACTAAAAATAACCTTACAATTTGTATCAATACAAATAAGACGCCTTCAAAGAAAGTAAATGTTGAGAACTTATCTAATACCGGCACAAAATAAACTATTATTAAAGCAATATATGAAATAACAAAAATAATAATAAACAAAGACTTTGCAAAGCTTAGCTTTTTATCAAGTCTTAACCAATTAAATTTTTTCTGGAAAAGATAGGTTAAACCAATAAATGGCAGAGCCAACAAAGCACTAAATAGTAATAATTTAATAAAAACCCATATGTAATTTAGTGTGCTTAATAATAATTCATTCATTATTTATGCCTTTTTATAATATTTTAGTTAAATATATATTAGCATAATAGTTTTTAAATATTATATACTTATATGTTTATAGAAAAAAGAGGAATAATTATGGATATTAACAAAATTAAGAGAAGAGAGCGCAGATTTTATAGAAAAGAAGAAAATGGAGAAATGGTTTATGGTGACACACCAATAACTAAACCTAAAAAAGATACAAAAAAAATGGTTCCTGAAAAAAAAGAAACAGAATTAAAATCAACAAGAGAAATACCAGAAAAAACATTAAAATCTATAAAAGAAAATAAAAAATTAAATTCTGAAGAAAAGCAAAAAATTATAGATAAAATACTCATAGACCTAAAAAACAGAATTGATCCAGATATTGATGAAATCGCAGAAATGATATATTCTCAATTATCAGTAAGAGATGTTAATGTTACTCAAGAAAGTGTTAAGCAAGTTGTTCAAAGCAACGCACATTATAGGGGTTCTAGAAATATAACTGGCAGTACTTCAACAAATACTGTTAAAACCAAAGAAAATTATGATTTCTTAAATGACAGAGAAGAGCTAGAGAAAGTAATAGATGATGTTGTAGAAGAAAATAAAAAAGAAGATATAAGAGAAAAGGCAAAAAAAGAAAAAATAGTTGAAAAAGCAATTCAAAACGCAAAAGAAAAGAAAAGTAAAGAAACAACAAAAAAATCAGAAGATAATATTAAAGATAAAATAGTAAAGAATAAAGAATCATCAAAACCTAAAAAAGAAGAATTAAAATTAGATTTTGGAGATGATGATGCAGAAGACGCAGATTCTGATGACGAATTAGGTTTGAAGTTTTAATTAATTAACTGGTAGTATGGCTTATGGATTGCTAGATAGGGGATCAACTTCTTTACAATTTAATGGAATAAGCAAATCGCTATTTATATCGACTGTTGCTGGCCACATTGCAAAAGTGGAAGTAACAATATCTTCTTTTATCCCAAGTTGTGCATAAGTACTATAATTATATGTAAACGACAAAGGTATAGAAGAGGAAAAAATCTTTGGAGACCTAGAAACAACAGCTCTTACATCTTCATAACTTTCAGGATCACAAAGATAATAATGATATGGATTTTCTGTTAGTATGTATCTTGTAACTCCTCTAACCGCATCTACTCCACTATTTGGATTAGCTTCTGATATTTCAAAGTGTGTGTTCTTAATTGTAAAATATAAAAAATTAGAATCTTCATTATTAAAAATATAGAACAAATAATCTTGTGATTCTAATGGACGCATAGTGGCTTTAATTGTATGAAATAAATTGTATTTTGCAATGTCTAAATAATTATCTGTTTTTAGATCATTCATATCAGAAAAACCAAGTTTTCCCTGTGCATAATAATCTTGTTTTACAAGAGCCATTAAATAATCGTTTTGTTTGGTTTTTTCAAGATTTAAATCAAAATCTAAAGGTGCAGATACATAAAATATGGTTTTTAGAACCGAATTTGTATATTCTTTATAATATAAATCAGAACTTGCTTGTTCTATTCTGTTGCCATAAGTAGAAGAATATCTAAACATTAATACAGACAGGGCGACAATTATAATTAAGAAAAATAAAGCATCTGTTATTGCTGCTTGACCTTTTCTCGTTTTTATTTTTATTAATTGCATTTTATATCATTTCCACACAACAATGTAAATCCATGCAGGTTCTACATAAAATTGTTGTTGAACAGTTATTGGATATTTATAGACAGTTACATCTTTTGTTTGTAATGCAGTTCTTAAAGCCCCTAATCCCTCAGAATCACATATTAATTTTCTAGGTTGAGATTCGGTTTCTGCCCAATGTTTCATAATGTTTTCTACTTCTAAGTCATCAATAGTTAAGCCGTTATAATTTTCACTATTAAGATCTAACGGTATAATAAACGCATTCCAATTGTATTTTGTTTTAACTCTGTTACAAGATTTTATAAATTGATTTTGGTCTGAAATAATTGGATTTTCTTTTATTATTCCTGAAATATTAATTGCATCATTTCTT
>Ga0209717_1000535_pt1 | contig 46251 bp, 44 predicted proteins | sample AD_UKC048_MetaG_FD_184418 | JGI IMG/M metagenome (GOLD analysis project Ga0209717, IMG submission 184418) | Active sludge microbial communities of municipal wastewater-treating anaerobic digesters from USA - AD_UKC048_MetaG (SPAdes) (version 2) | ecosystem: Engineered > Bioreactor > Anaerobic >...
TTGAATCGATGCATGAGGCAATTTCTTTTGCAAGAGATCGCCACCTAGCCAAAGAAGCTAGCTCACTGTAAAATGATTTTATGAAAAGATTGCTCTTTTGTTTTTTGAGTTTTTTTCTCTTGATTTCCCCTGTTTATGCTCAGAGTTCAGAGCAAGATCAAGCGATAACGGAAACAACCGGAAGTACTGTTTTAAAAACGGACATGATCTGGGAAAAAGAAAGACTGGATGAAGAAATCATTACTTTAAAAGCAACTTATCAATCTCAATTAGAGAATTATTTATACCAAGATAAACTTTACAGAATTGCCTATGATCAATATAAACAATTGCAAACTTTAGTTTCTATTGAAGATCTAACGCAAAAAGCCAAAACTCTTGGTTTATCTAGAGATGAGGTTTTAATTAGTTATTTAGACTTACTTAGATTAAATTTAATAGCGACAGAAGGCATTGAGTTGTCATTAAAAAGTAAATATTTAAGTCAATTGGAATCTACCATTGTTTATTTAAAAGAACATCAAGAAAATCTGAAGAATCTAAATGAAAGGGAACCAGTTTCACTTTCATTAAGCACATTTGCAAATGATCAAAAAAATTTAAATAAGCAAGCCAAAGAAGTTTTGGTGTTGTTGGCAATTGGCAATTTACAAATGATTTATGACAAGTCTGTTGTCTTAAAGAAAGACATAGATGTGTACTTGGGAGATCAGGGAACTTTAGAATTGCCCACAATTAGCAGAGCCAGCGATGAAACAAATCGTAGTTTAAGTTCAGCAAAATTAAAACTAGATGCTTTTTGGGCAGAAACTCTTAAACGCAATGAAAGTAATTGGTATTTATCTAAGTTTTATGACGATTTACCCAGAACTCTTAATCCTATTTATGTAAATCTATCTCAATCGATTTCTTATTTAAATGAATTATTGGGTATATAAAAATATGTTTGAACGCAAAGAAATTCACTCAACTAATCAAACAGAATTTGTGGATCAAGCTCAATTTTTGGAAAAAGAATCATCTGGTTTATTAAATTTTCGCGATTTGAAAAAAAACAAGAATTTGATGCCTTTTATTGTTTTAATGTTTTTAATTATTTTTTTTGCTTTACTAATTATTTTAAGAGTTCTTTTTAAGAAAGATAATGTCGAAATGGAACAAACTAAAGAAGTGCAAAAAGAAGTGCAAAGCGGTCCTTTAAATTTACGCGCTGAAGAACTTCGAGAAAATCTAAAAATGCATAATCCAACTAAGCAAAGCCTACCTTTTCCTCAGGTTGATTTAGAATTTAATATCAATTAGAATGCCGATTAATAAAATTATGTCAATAAATAAAAGCTCCTATTTAGAGAAATTTGAAAAAACTTTAACTTTTGCTCAAAACGATTTTGCCACTTTACGTACTGGTCGAGCCAGTGCTCAACTTCTTGATGGGGTTTTTGTGGAAGCCTATGGTACTAAAATGGCTTTAAATGAAGTAGCTTCTATTTCTACACCAGATACTCAGCTTTTAGTTGTTAAACCTTGGGATAAAAGTCTTCTATCTAACATAGAAAAAGGTATTCAGTTAGCTCAATTAAATTTAAATCCCATCATTGATGGCGATATTCTTAGAATTGCTGTACCCACCCTTACTCAAGAGAGAAGATTGGAAATGGTAAAATCTTTACATCAAAAAGAAGAGGAAGTTAGAGTTATTTTGCGTAGTGTTCGTTCAGACGTACGTAAAGAAATCGAAAAACAAGAAGGACTAGCTGGAATAAGTGAAGATGACATTAAAGCTGAAATTGAAGAATTGGATAAGACTGTTAAGGAATATGTTTCTAAATTGGAAGATTTAACAAAACAAAAAGAGCAAGAGCTTTTAAATATTTAGTTCTTAAGATTTTATGACAGCTTTAATTTTCATTGCTATTTTATCCTTTTTAGTCATTATTCATGAGGCTGGACATTTTCTTTTTGCTAAAAAAAATAAAATTAAAGTTAAAGAATTTGGTTTGGGTTATCCTCCAAGAATTTTAAAATTATTTCGTCATCGAGAGACAACTTTTTCTATAAATCTTATTCCTTTTGGTGGTTTTGTACAAATGACGGGTGAGAATGGACCAGATGAAAGTGAAGAAGATAAAGCTGGTTCTTTTTATGAAAAATCATCTAAAGCGAGATTGGAAGTAATTTTAGCAGGAGTCTTGTTTAATTTTATTTTTGGTATTTTGGCTTTTACCGTTGTTTTTTATCAACTTGGAATTCCTAAACAGTTATTTGGACAAGCCAGAATTAGTGAAGTAGTTGAAAATTCTCCAGCCTATGAAGCTGGTTTAATTGCAAATACTAATATTTTAGCTTTTAAAATAGATGAGCAATGGATTCAAATAAACGATATCTCTAAGGTACAAAAACTGGTTGCCGATCATTTGGGAGAAACATTGGCAATTAGAACTTCTTTGCCTTGTGATCAAGAAAAATGCCCACAAGAATATGAGGAAAAATCCATTTATTTAAGAACAATTGAAGAAACACCAGAAAACGAGGGTTCTATAGGAGTAATTTTTACTGATGTGATTTTTAATACTTATCCTTGGTATTTGATGCCTTTTATGACCATTTTTCATGCTTTTAAGCAATCTATTGATCTTGGTTTACTAATTATCAAATCACTTTGGCAATTAATTTTAGATTTGTTAGCTGGTCGTGGTTTACAACAAGAAATAGCTGGCCCGATTGGTATTATTGATCAAGCTAATACTTATGGTTTTTTTGAAGGTGGATGGCTTAGCATTGTTAATTTTGCTGCTCTTTTATCTATTAATCTTGGCATTATGAACCTATTACCAATTCCAGCCTTAGATGGTGGCAGGGCACTTTTAGTTTTATTGGAAAAAGTTTTTTCAAGAAAAAAAATTGATAAAATTGCGCACTATCTTAATTATTTTGGTTATATTTCTCTACTTGCCTTAATGGTAATTGTTTCCTTTAATGATATAAGAAATATTTTTAAATAATGTATGGCAAAACATCGTAGTAAAAAAAATCGTATTCTTGCAGAACAACATCGTTTGTCTAGATCTAAGGTTCAGGTTTCCGAAAAAAGTGTTAAAAAAGAAGAAGATTTGCAAGAAATTTTCAATTATAATCCTAAATTAATCGTTAAAGATTTAAAAAAAACTATTTTATTAGTTATATTCATTTTACTTATTTTGTTAGCAATTGCTTTAATATATACTTGAGACTTAACTTTAAATTAAGAAAGGTTTTTAATGCCAAAGAAAAATTTAATTATTGCTTTAGTTTTATATGTACTTAGTGCTGGAATTTCTTTTACCGCTTTTTCTTATTTTGCAAAAGGTTCTTTAGCTACTAATTTAAATCCTAAAAACATTGATGATCCAGAGGAAACACTATTAAGTAGTTTATTAAATATAACGCCTGGAGAAGCTGTCGATCAAGCTTGTCCATTGAATGGAGCTTATTACACCGCAACTGAAAAAAATGCTTGGGAAAAACGTCGTCCTCTTTTTGTCATGATTGAGAACACTCCAGATTCTCGTCCGCAAGCCGGTTTAAGTAAGGCTGACGTTGTTTTTGAAGCAGTTGCGGAAGGCGGAGTAACTCGTTTTGGAGCTTTGTTTTATTGTGCAGCCCAATATCAAGAGTTAACTTTGGCTCCAATTCGCAGTGCGAGAACGTATTTTGTTGATTGGGCATCAGGTTTTAATTTGCCAATGTATGTTCACGTAGGCGGAGCTAATGTGGCTGGACCAACTGACGCCTTGGGTCAAATTGGAGATTATGGTTGGGAAGGTGAAAATGATATTAATCAGTTTTCAGTAGGTTATCCAACTTTTGTACGTAATTACAATCGTATTCCTGGTAAAGAAATTGCCACAGAACATACTATGGAAACAACCACTGAGGCATTATGGGCAGTAGCAGCGAAACGTGATTGGACTGGTACTACTCCTGAAAGAGTTGTTGCAAGAAAAACGATTCCAGCTGCTACATGGGCTAGCGCTTATAAAGGTTGGACTTATGAAGCTGAAACTTTTTCTGCTTCATCAACAAGTAAAATCGCTTATGATTTCTGGTCTGGATATAATCAATATTCTGTTGAGTGGAATTATGATAGCAATACCGATTCCTACAAGAGAAATAATGCCGGTGAAGCTTTTACTGATATTAACAATGATGAACAAATTGCTAGTAAAAACGTCATAATTTTATTCACTACAGAAAAAGGACCGATTAATGAGAAAAAACATATGCTTTATGGCACCACTGGTCGTGGTAAAGCTTTGATTTTTAAACATGGTCAAGCTCCAATTGAAGCCAATTGGACTAAAGCAACTCGCGAAGCAGAATTGCAATTCGTTGACGTACGTGGCAAAAATGTAGAATTAGCTAGAGGACAGGTGTGGATTTCAGTTTTAGCTAATGATTCTGAAGTAACATATTAAGAGCCTTGAAATTAATAATTAAAAGCTGGTGAAGGAGTATTTACTTCATCAGCTTTTTTTGTTACTATTTGAATTGAGTACAAATTGACTTCAATTAAGGATTAGCTATGGCAGATTTAAGCGACTTATTAGTTTCCAAAGTAAGAGTAAAAATGCTTGCTCTTTTCTTTGAAAAATCTAATGATATGTTTTATGTTCGTGAAATCACGCGTTTAGTCAAAGAAGAAATTAATGCGGTGCGTCGAGAATTAGATAGAATGTTGGAATGTGGATTACTAAAAAGTGAGCAAAGAGCTAATCGTCTTTATTATTATCTTAATAAAAAATATCTTTATTATCAGGAACTACAAAGAATTATCATTAAAACAACTGGTCTTGGCAAAAAAATTAGAAAATTCAGACGTAAATTAGGTAATGTGAGTTATGTTGTCTTTACTGGAGCTTTTTTAAATCAAGAAAAATTAAACAAAGATGAATTAGATATTTTAGTGATTGGTGAAGTGGTTTTGCCTGAATTAGAATCCCTTATTAAGGCTGAAGAAAAAGAATTTGGCAGAGAAATTAATTATGCAGTTTTAGAGACAGAAGAATTTGAATTTCGCAAAGCTCGTCGTGACCCTTTTATTATGGAAGTGATGTACGGTGTTAGAGTTATGGTAATTGGAGACGAATTAGAATTTTGTCATCGTGAATTACCAACAATTTAGCCACAATAGAATATGAAGCAAAAATCTTTAGCCAAACAATTATTTTTGATTTTTTTCTTAACAATCATCGCTGGATTTATAGCTTTACCAGATCAATTTGCTAATTTCAAAAAACCTAAAATAGATTTTTATTTTTGGGGTAAACATATTTATAAAGATTATCAGCTACGTAAAGGCTTGGACATTCAAGGAGGTATGCAAGTTGTTTTAGAAGCAGAAATGAACGAAATTGCTGAAGAAGATAAAGCAACTGCTTTAGAAGCAAGCCGTGAAATTATTGCTAAAAGAGTTGATCTATATGGTATTAGTGAAGCCTCAATTCAAACTTCTAAGGCCAATGAACAAAATCGCTTAATCATTGAATTACCTGGAATTTCCGATCCCACACAGGCTTTGGAATTAGTTGGCAAAACAGCTTTATTAGAATTTAAATTGCAAAAGAAATTGACTCAGGATGAAATTATTGAGGCAACTAGATCCCCTCAAATTTGGTTAGATTCTTTTATTGATACCGGTTTAACAGGTAAACAATTAAAAAGATCTCAGGCTCAATTAGACCCGCAAACCTCAAAACCAATTATTTCTTTAGAAATGAACGAAGAGGGTCGAGACTTATTTGCTGATATTACTAAACAGAATGTTGACGAAGTTTTGGCGATTTTCATAGATGGTATGCCAATTATGACTCCTGTCATTTCTACGCCCATTTTAGATGGTAAGGCAGTAATTAATGGAGATTTTGATATTGAAGAAGCCAAAAATTTAGCCATTCAACTCAATGCAGGTGCCTTGCCAGTAAATATTAAAGTTTTAGAACAAAAAACCATTGGTGCTAGTTTGGGAGATGAGTCGATTCAAAAAAGTGTTCGAGCTGGTTTAATTGGTTTGGCTTTGGTTTTATTATTTATGATTCTTTATTATGGTTGGTTGGGTTTTGTGGCCAGTATTTCTTTAGTTATCTATGCCATTTTAACTATCGCTTTGTACAAAGTATTGGGTGTAGTGTTGACACTTCCTGGTATAGCAGGTTTAATTCTAACTATTGGCATGGCAGTTGATTCAAATATTTTAATATTTGAAAGAATGAAAGAAGAATTACGAGTTGGTCATCCTTATGCCAGAGCGATGGAACTGGGATTTGGTAGGGCTTGGGATAGTATTAAAGATGCTAATTTAGCCTCTATTTTTACTGCACTGGTTTTAATCAATCCTTTAAATTTTTCTTTTTTAAATACCAGTGGTATGGTTAAAGGTTTTGGCTTAACTTTTTTAATTGGAACACTTCTGAGTTTATTTACCGGAGTAATAGTAAGTAGATTATTACTTCGAGCATTTTTACCTGTTTTTACTAAATTTAGAAAAAAAGATGAGGAGTTAAGATCATGAATTTAATGAAATTTAAAAAAATCTATTTTTTAATTTCTTTGACTTTTTTAATTCCAGGCTTAATATCCTTATTATTATTTGGTTTAAAGCCAGCCATTGATTTTACCGGAGGATCTTTATTGGAATTACATTTTTTAAATTCAGATAATGCTAATTTAAAAGAGAATAACTTTGAAGATACTCTCGCGCAATTTTATGAAGCCAGTGTAGTGCAAAAATCTGGAGAGAATAAAATTCTCATCAAAGGTAAAGAAATTGATAATCAAGCAAAAGATGAGCTTCTTGTAAATTTAAATGAAAGCTATGGTCAATTAGAAGTTTTGCGCTTTGAAACTGTTGGTCCAATTTTGGGAGCAGAATTACTAAAAAAAACTTTAGTGGCCATTTTTTTAGTAGCAAGCATCATTACTTTTTACGTTTGGAAACAGTTTGACGAGCTCAAATACGGCGTTTGTGCTGTGTTGGCGATGTTACATGATTCTTTTATTTTAATTGGAGCCTTTAGCTTATTAGGTCATTTTTTTAATGTTGAAGTTGATGTTTTATTTGTGACAGCTTTGTTAACCACTTTATCTTTTTCTATTCACGATACGATTGTCGTTTATGATCGCATTAGAGAACTGAAACGAAAAAATCCTAGATCTAATTTAGAGGCAACAGCCAACGTAGCGGTTTTGGAAACTCTCAGCAGATCAATTAACAATTCTATGACGATTATTATTATGCTTTTGAGCTTAGCTGTTTTAGGAGGAGATACTATTCGTTGGTTTGTAATTGCTCTATTAATAGGAGCTATCACCGGAACATATTCAAGTACTTTTACAGCTGTACCACTTCTTCTTGTTGTAAATAAAAAGAAAATTAATTAATTAGTTCTTTAGCTTTTTTTAACAATTGTTCTTTGGTATTTAATTTTGGATTTTCTAATACTTTTTCTAATAATTTGTCTAAAATTTCACCAAGAATCGGCCCTGGTTTCAGAGACAATTCGCTCATTAAATCATTGCCATTAATATCTAGATCATCTAATCCCATGGGTTGGTTGAGCTGTTCAATAATACGTTTTTTCATTTCTTCTAAGCGCCAACTTGTTTTTTTAGCTCCACTGCCCAAGCGATCACCTTCTCTTAAATCCAAAATATCATCGATATTTTCAAAACCAACTCGACGAATAAAGCGACGAATAGAAGCATCTGAATGATGTTCTTGATAATGGAACATGTGATATCTAACTAGAATAAAAATTCTTTGAATATCTTTTTTTGATAATTTTAAGCGGGTGGCTATTTTACTTGCCAATCTAGAACCTAAAATATCATGATTATAAAAAGTAATCTCATCATCTTCTTCTTTATAAGAAGGAGGTTTGCCTATGTCATGTAATAAAGTTGCCAATCTAACAATAGGATCTATGGAAGGACAATGTCTGAGTGCGTCAATGCTATGAGTCCAAACATCGGTAGTATGATGACCTCTTTGTTGCATATCAATACCCTGATAAAGCTCAGGTATAATTTGTCTTAGTAGCCCTGTTTCATCAAGCATTTCTATACCTTTAGCTGGGTTTTGACTACTTAAAATTTTCAAAAACTCATCTCTAATTCTTTCAAAACTGACAAATTTCAATAAATTATTATGAAACTTAATAGCAAAATAAGTTTCCGTCTCAATATCCATGTTGAGCTGTACGGCTAGACGTATAGCTCTGAGCATGCGCAAGGCATCTTCGGTAAATCTTTGATCTGGTTTCCCAACTGTGCGAATAATTTTTTTACTAATATCTATTTGTCCGTGGTGAAAATCAATTAATTGAAATTGATTTTGATTTAAAAGATAATTTTCTTTAATTTCTTTTTGATTAAAAATTTCTTGTAAATATTTTTGATTAACTTCAATGGCTAGAGCATTGATGGTGAAATCTCGTCTTTCCAAGTCTTCTTGAATGTTTTGGCCAAAAGTTACTCCGTTTGGACGACGATGATCTAAATATTCTCCATCGCTACGAAAAGTAGTAATTTCAAATGGAGCCAAATTATTTGTATTTAATGGGTTGATTTGATCTGTAGAATTAGCCTTATCTTTAAGCGAAGAATGAATCTTTTTGGCATTTTTTAAATCTATAATTTTGTTGTTTTGTGAAATTGCTGGAACAAAAAGATGACTTAAATTTTTTGGTGGCAAAATATATTTTTGTTTTATTAAATCTAATAATTTTTCATGAGTTACACTCACGGTGCCAAATTTATTTTCATAGAAACTATCTTTGAAAATTTTTTGAATTTCTTCTGGAGTAGCATCGCTAGTAAAATCATAGTCTTTGATTGCAGAAAGCTTGAAATTCATTACTATGTCACGAACAGCACCTCCCACTAGAAAACCTTTAAATCCATTTTTGTCTAAAAGATAAAGGATATATAAAACTTCAAATGGTAAATTTGGGCTCATGGCTTTATTATAAGTCTAAGTACGATGAAATGGCATATTCAATCCCCACAATCTCCTCAGAACCTTAATGAACTTGAGGAAATTTTATTACACAACCGATCGATTGACGATGTGGATAATTTTTTTAAAGGAGTTTCTCCTTTTAAAATTAGTTTAAAAGAATTAGGAATTAAAGAAACAGAACTTAATAAAATTAAAAAAAGATTAGCACAGGCAAAAAAGAATGATGAAAAAATTGTGATTTTTGGAGACTATGATGCTGATGGGATTAGTGCTACAGCAGTTTTATGGCAAGCCCTACATGCTCAAGGCTATAAAGTTTTACCTTTTATTCCCAATCGACTTAAGCATGGTTATGGTTTATCAGTCAAAGCCTTAAAAGATCTTTTAATTCAACAGCCAGATATTACCTTGATAATAACTGTTGACAATGGAATTGTTGCTCACAATGCTCTTGATTTTTTAAGTAAAAAAAAGATTGATGTAATTATTAGTGATCATCATCAACACGATGGAGAAAAATTAAATGCTTTAGCCGTTTTTCATTCAACACAAATTTGTGGCTGTGCAGTGGCTTGGTTTTTGGCTAGAGAACTAAGTGAAGTAAAAAATAAAAAATTATTGACTGATTTATTAGCTTTAGTTGCTATTGCTACAGTAACTGATCTAATGCCCTTATTATCAGTTAATCGATTTTTATTAATGTACGGATTAGTGGTTTTAAGAGCTAATAAAAATCTTGGTTTGCAAAAATTATTTATTAAAGCAAGCATCGATCCAACAAAAATAGATGCTTATACTCTTGGTTTTCAAATTGGTCCACGCATTAATGCCATGGGGCGTTTAGCCGAAGGAATGGATGCATTGCGTTTATTATGTACAACAAATAATACTAAAGCTGAGCAACTCAGTGATTTGCTTCATAGCACTAACGAAGATCGTCAAAATTTAACTTTTGATTTAACTAAACAAGCAGAAGCACTAATTACTCAAGAAAAAGATCAATCTTTGATTTTTTTAAGCTCCAAAGATTATCATGAGGGAATCATTGGTTTAATCGCTGGCAAGATGACTGAAAAATTTTCTAAACCAAGTATTGTGGTAAGTATCGGTGAAGAAGTTTCTAAAGCTTCTGCCCGTTCCTTAACTGGCTTTAACATTACTGAATTTATTCGTTTATTTAAAAAAGATTTATTAGAGGCAGGTGGACATCCTTTAGCTGCTGGCTTTGCTTTGGAGACAAAAAAAATTAATTTAATTAAAGAAGCAATGCAGGCTCAAGCAAAAAAAATCTTGGCAGGAAAGAGTTTAGAAAAGACCATAGAAGTTGAAACAACTATTTCTCCCAAATTATTGACTTTAAAAACTGTTCAATTAATCGAAAAATTTGCTCCCTTTGGCTTAGCAAATTCCAAGCCAGTTTTTGTTTTAAAAAATGCTGTGATTAAAAACTATAAACTTTTAGGAAGAGAACAAGAACATTTAAAATTAATTGTTACTTTTGTTGATCAAAATCAAGACTATGAGGTTTTAGCTTGGGGAAAAGGAATGTTTTCTTCTGAATTTAAGATAAATGAACATTTTGATTTAGCAGTTGCTATAGAATCAAATACTTATCGAGATTTTGAAAAAGTACAATTGGTACTTAGAGATTTCAAAAAAAGTAATTAACTGATAACAAAAAAAACCGAAGCTTTTGCAACTTCGGTTTTTTATTTTTTATTTGTTAGAAATTTTAAAGATGTTTTTCTAGCATTGTTTCAACCTGTTCAAGAGGTAATGCTCCTGGAACAAGTTCAAAACCACCTTTTTTACTAATAATAATGGTTCCTGGAGTACCAGTTATACCGGCTTTAGATCCTCCAGTCATATCATCTTTAACAGCTTGTTTCATCTCTCCATTATCTAAACAAGTTTTAACTTGATTTGAGTTAGCTCCAGCTTGACTAGCCAAAGCAAGAATGGTTTCTTGACTAACTTTTTTATTTTCTGGATTGCTTCCATAGATGGAGCCATCTGCCATTTTTTCATAAACACTATCTGAGAATTTCCAAAAAGCTTCGTTGGAGCCATAAGTTGCTACACATTCACTAGCTTCAGCCAAAGGTTGAGCGTTGGGATGAAATGAAAGTGGATAATGTCTGTAAACCCAAACGATTTCTTCTTGATATTTTTTCATCAGCTCAACCATGGTAGGATGAAATTTATTACAATATGGACATTCATAGTCTGAATATTCAATCATAACTACTTGGGCCTTTTCATTTCCGCGAAAATGATCTGTTTTAGCGTCAAAAGCGGGAACACTCTCTAGTTTTTTAGCCGCTGCTTCTGCTGCTTTATCTTCAGCCAAAGCCACATTGCTTCCACTAGATTTTAAAATTTGATTTTCTTTCCACAATGATCCACCTAAGAAACCTAAAACAAAAGCCATGATTAATAAAATAACTAAAGAAAAATTAGCATTAATAAAATTACTAAAAGCTTTAAAAGAGAATTTCCCTAATGCTTGAGAAACGTCTTTTGTTGGAAGTTTTTTTGCCATAAGGCCTTTCTGTAAATATTATAATAAAAGTAGATTACAATATGCCTTAATAATAAGAATTTTACAAGCAGAAATATATGATTAAAACTAGAGTCTTGAGTATTTATGAAAAAAATCAACTTTTAAAATATGGTTTTAAAGATGCTGATTTACTTAATAAGGGCGAACTACCAGTTGAATATTTAACTAATTATGTTGAATTTAAAAATTTAACAATAAAAGTTAATCAGGATGTTTTAATTCCAAGAGTTGAAAGTGAAGAATTAATTGATTTAATGGGCGACTTTTATAATTCATTAAATGATGACATTTTTTATTTAGAAGTAGGAACGGGGAGTGGAGCAATTAGTTTAGCCTTTTATGATTTTTTAACAAAACAAAAGAAGAAAAAAATAAATAAATTTATAGTTACTGATTTATCTTTATCAGCTCTAAATTTAGCCAAGGAAAATTTTATAAATTTATTTGGTGATTTAATATCTAATAAAATTGAATTTTTGCAAACTGACCTTTTAAATTCTTTTCCAGATCAAAAATTTAATTTAATAATAGCTAATTTACCTTATATTCCATCTACTATGATTGAAAAATTAGATGAGAGCGTTAAAAATTATGAGCCATTATTGGCACTTGATGGAGGCAAAACTGGATTTGAATTAATCAATAAATTTTTAGAACAAATTATAAATAAAAATATTTTAAAAAATAACGGTAAAATCTTTTTAGAAGTATATGAAACCCATGATATTAAATTTATCAAAAACAATTTTCCAAATATTTGTCAAAATTTTTCAATCGAAGAATTCAAGGATCAATTTAATAGACAACGATTTTTAATTCTCAAAAAGATTTAAATATTTTTGAGTTATAGTCGAAATTTCATATTTTTTTATGAATGTGTTTTTGGCATTAGAAGCTAAGACTTTTTGTAATTTTTTATCTTTTAATAATTGAATGATCTTTTGTGCCAAGTTTAAATAGTTTTGATCTTGGGCTAATAAGGCATTGTATTTATCTGTGAGTAGTTCATTGCCAGGAGCTCGATCAAACGCAATAATTGGTTTTTCAAGAGCCATGGCCTCAATAATAGTCAAACCAAAACCTTCTAGTGGCCAAACTGATGGACAGACGATAATTTCACTTTTTTCCAATAATTCTTGCTTGTTGACTACATTTTGTAAAAATTTTATTTGTTTATCGTGGTTGGCCATTTTTTTTAAATGCTGATAAAAATTTCCTTGACCAATAATTTGCAACTGAACATTTACAATTTCTTTTTTAACTAAGGCAAAGGCTTTGATCAGCAAATCCTGCCCTTTACCTTCTTCTAATCTAGAAACAACTGTAATGATTCTATTTTTTGTATTTATTTGCTTTTTAGTTTTTATTGCTTTAGTGCCACAAGGTATTAAAGCTATTTTTTTTTGATTGAAAATATTTTGTAAAGCACACTTAGTATTTTGAGACGGTACAATTATTTTTTGAGCATGATTTTTGTTTAAAAAATATAAAACTTTAGGAATGCCAAACAATTTTTTAAATAATGGATCAAGTGGTCCGTATTCTATGAAATAAATCGGTAATTTAAATAATTTAGCTATGGCTCCGGGCATGATTTTTTCAGAGAATCCAGAGTAAAGAACAATTTGCTTTTCTGTCTGTTGGCTTATATTGTGAAGAATTTTTAAATAATTAAGCGTTGCAAAAGGTAATAATAAAATGCTTTTTATTAAGCCCCTATAATTTCCAGCAAAATCTAAATAAATAGGAATTTTGTAGAGATCTATTAGTTTTTCATTCTCTAGTTTTTTTAAAAGATGAAGATTGTTGGTGTAAAGAACGACTCGTTGTTTTTTTACAGCCATAGTTGTAATCAAATCTATGGCAAATTGTTCTGCTCCTCCAAAGTCATTGCTTTGTAAAAAAAAATTAATCGTCATTTCTTTTCGATTTGTACAATGATGTCATTCAAATCTTTAGGAAGTTTTTCTAGAACTTGATTAATTTTGGGTCCAAGCAATGGAATTAAAATATTAGCTAAAAGCAATAATATGATGATATTGAAAAACCACACGCCAGCGCTGCGAGCGATGCCTGCTATAAAATTTTTTTTAACAATGGTCCAATTACTAACATTATAAAGAGTATTGTTTTTTTCTAAAAATGTCTTAGCTATTTTAATCATTGTCCCATTTTATCTTTTATTTTTCTTTTTAGCTAGATTTGGAGTTTAGTGTTATACTTACTAAGTCTTTAACAAGGCTCATTTCAATTAAGAAGAAAGGTTTCCAATGTCTGTAAAAAATCAATTTAAATCAGGTAATTGGCAAAAGGAAATTAATACTAGAGATTTTATTTTCAATAATTTCACTCCTTATGAAGGAGAAGATTCTTTCTTAGTTGGGCCAACAGCAGCAACTAAAAAACTTTGGGAACAATCCAGCGAACTCTTAAAACAAGAAATTAAAAATGGTGGTGTCTTAGATATTGATACTAAAACTATTTCTTCAATTACTAGTCATAAACCAGGATATCTTGATAAAAAATTGGAAAAAATTGTCGGTTTTCAGACAGATCAACCTTTAAAAAGAGCCATGAAACCTTATGGTGGTATCAGAGTTGTTGAAGCTGCTTGTGAAGAAAATGGTTATAAAGTTGACCCTCTAGTTTCAGAAATTTTCAATAAATATCGCAAATCTCATAATGATGGTGTTTTTGACGCTTACACTAAAACTATGCGTCAATTACGCTCAACTGGAATTTTAACTGGTTTACCAGATAATTACGCTCGTGGTCGTATTATTGGTGATTATCGTCGCGTGGCGCTTTATGGCATCGATCGTTTAATTGAAGCCAAGAATGCGGACAAAGATGCTATTGATGGAGTGATGACTGACGATGTAATTAAACTTCGTGAAGAAGTGAGCGAACAAATTAAAGCTCTTAAAGAGATGAAAGAGATGGCTAATTCTTATGGTTTTGATATTTCTAAACCAGCCACCAATGCTCAGGAAGCCATTCAATGGACTTGGTTTGGTTTCTTATCCGCTTTAAAAGAACAAGACGGTGCTGCCATGAGTTTGGGCAATGTTAGTACTTTTTTTGATATTTATATCGAGAGAGATTTAAAAAATGGTAGTCTAACTGAAGTAGAGGCTCAGGAATTAGTTGATCATTTCATTATGAAGTGTCGTTTGATTCGTCATCTTCGTATGAATGCGTATAATGAACTTTTTGCTGGTGATCCAACTTGGATTACTGAAGCCGTGGGCGGTTTTTTTGCCAATGGGCAACATAAAATCACTAAAACTAGCTTTAGGTTTTTGCAAAGCCTCTACAATATTGGTCCAGCTCCAGAACCAAACTTAACTATTTTATGGTCAGATAAATTGCCAGAAGGCTTTAAAAAATTCTGTGCTCAGGTTTCTATTGATACCTCATCTCTACAATATGAAAATGACAATTTAATGCGTGAAGTTAGCAGTTGCGATGATTATTGTATTGCTTGTTGTGTTTCAATGATGGAGACAGGCAAAGAAATGCAATTTTTTGGTGCTCGCTGTAATTTAGCCAAAGCTTTATTACTTGCTCTCAATGAAGGACGTGATGAAAAGAGTGGTGAATTAATTGTGCCAAATATCACTAAATTACCAGATGGACCAATTGATTATGCAGAATTTAACAAAAGATTTGAAAAAACCGTTGCTTATTTAGCCAAAGCTTACGTTAATACAATGGACGTCATTCATTACATGCATGACAAATATTATTATGAAAAAGCCCAAATGGCTCTTATGGACACTAAAGTTAAAAGAAACATGGCTTTTGGTGTAGCTGGTCTTAGTGTGGTGGCGGATTCTATTTCAGCTATTAAATTTGCCAAAGTAACTGCCATTCGTAATGAAGAAGGTTTGACTAAAGAATTTAAAGTTGAGGGTGAATATCCAATGTATGGTAACGATAATGATAAAGTTGATAGCATTGCTAAGCAATTAGTTGAAGATTTTAATGCTGAGTTGGCTAAACAACATATTTATCGAGATGCTACTCCAACTCTATCAGTTTTAACCATTACTTCTAATGTAGTTTATGGTCAAAAAACTGGAGCTACGCCAGATGGTCGTAAGGCTGGTGAACCTTTCGCTCCCGGTGCTAATCCAATGCATGGTCGCGATCATTCGGGAGCAATTGCTTCGCTTAATTCAGTGGCCAAAATTGATTATAAAAATGCTCGCGATGGAGTTTCTAATACTTTTTCAATTGTACCGAAAACTCTTGGTGAAAATAAAGAAACTCAGATCAAAAATCTTTTAGCCATGTTAGATGGTTATTTTAATAAAAATGCCCATCATTTAAATGTAAATGTTCTTAATCGTGAAACTCTTGAAGATGCGATGGTTCATCCTGAAAAATATCCTCAATTAACCATTCGTGTTTCTGGTTATGCGGTGAATTTTATTAGATTAAGTGAAGCTCATCAGAGAGAGGTGATTGCTAGAACATTTCATGAAAGCATGTAGTTTAAAGATTCATTCAATTGACACCTTTGGTACACATGATGGTCCTGGAATTCGTTTGGTAATTTTTGCTCAAGGTTGTCCTTTTCGTTGTTTGTATTGTCACAATCCTGATACGCAGGCTCTAGAAACAAATAAAACAAAAACTATCACAATTAAAGAAGTGATGGAGTTATTACAAAAAGAAAAAAGTTATTTTGGGGAACATGGTGGCCTAACTATTTCTGGTGGAGAACCAACATTGCAAGCCAAAACATTAATTGAACTTTTTAAAGAATGCAAAAAACATGGTTTTAATACTTGCTTAGATACTTGCGGAGCTATTTGCAATACAGAAATTCAGGAACTTTACAAACTCACCGACTTGGTCATGTTGGATGTTAAACACATTGATAATGTTTGGCATCAAAAATTAACTGGATCCAGCAATCAAAATACACTGAAGAATGCAGAATTTCGAGAGCAAAGTGGCCAAGAATTGTGGCTTCGCTATGTTTTAGTGCCTGGTTGGACAGATCAGGAAGAACACCTTGTAGCTTGGGCCAAATATTTTGCTAATTACCAAACAGTTAAAAGAGTTGAAATAATTCCTTATCATAAATTAGGTGTTTTTAAATATAAGGCGCTAGGTCGTAAATATGAACTTGAAGTAATTGAGGTTCCAAATAAAACTGAGATTGCCAAAGCAGAAGAAATTTTTATAAAGTATTTAGGTAAAAAAGTTGTAGTGGTTTAAATCATTAAAATAATAGAAAGAAAAATATGAATTTTGATGCCATTTTTTATCCCAAGTCCATCGCTGTGATTGGAGCTTCGAGTCGTGAAAAAACGGTTGGTAACGATGTGGTTAAAAACTTAGTAAGACAAGGTTACACTGGAAAAATTTATCCCATCAATCCCAAAATCGAAGAATTATATGGATTAAAGGTTTTTGAAACAGTTGAACAAATCGAAGATACAGTTGAATTATTAGTTCTTGCTATTCCAGCTAAATTTGTGGCAGAAGAAATTAAAAAAGCTTCTAAAAAAGGCGCAAAAGCTGCCATAGTTATTTCTGCCGGTTTTAAAGAAGCTGGCAATTTGGATTTGGAAAAAGAATTAGCTCATGTTTGTAATGATTTGAATATCACTTTAGTGGGCCCTAATTGTTTAGGAGCTATCAATGCTGAGATACAAATGAACGCCTCTTTTGCAAGTGTGATGCCACCTATTGGAGATGTAGCTTTTATGTCACAAAGTGGTGCACTTTGTACAGCAGTTTTAGATTACGCCAAAGATTTAGGTATTGGATTTTCTAAATTTATTAGTATAGGTAATAAAGCTGCTTTAAATGAATTGGATTTAATTAAATATTTACACGCTGATAAAAAAACTAAAGTAATTTGTATGTATGCCGAATCACTTGATAATGCTCCAGAGTTTATTAAAGTTTTACGTCGATTAAATAGAGGTAAAAACCCAAAGCCGATTATTGTTTTAAAATCTGGTAAAACTGAGGCTGGAGCTGGTGCAATAGCTTCTCATACCGGTTCACTTAGCAGTGGTGACAGTGCTTATAGAGCTTTATTTGCTCAAGCTGGTATTATTCGTGCCAATAGTATTAGTGAGCTTTTTGATTTAGCTCAAATTTTTTCGATGAATGAAATTCAAAAAGTTCACAAAGTGACCCTGATTACTAATGCCGGTGGACCAGGAGTTTTGACTACAGATGCAGTTATAGAAAATGATTTGAAAATGGCAGAGTTAACCCCTGAAACAGTTGTACAGCTACGTACTTTTTTACCTGCTTCTGCTAGCACACACAATCCGGTCGATGTGTTAGGCGATGCTGTTGGTTCAATCTATAAACAAACTATTGATGTACTAGTTAACGATAAGAATACTGATGCAATTATTGTACTGTTGACTCCGCAATCAATGACCGAACCAATAGAAACTGCTCAAGCAATTGTAGAAATGCGTCGACATAGTAAGAAACCTATTGTAGTTAGTTTAATGGGTAAAAAATTAGTTGCTGATGGGGTAGAAATATTGCGTAAAAATAAAATTGCTACCACTGCATTTCCAGAACCAGCAGCCATGTCTTTAGCTAAATTTGCAAAATTCAGTAATTGGAGTAAACAAAAAAATGAAACATTTTTAAGTTTTGATGATGTTGATAAAGTTAGCGTAGCTAAAATTTTTGCTAAAGCTAAGGCTAAGGGACAGACCTCTTTTCCAGAGGCAGAAGCTATAGAAATAATGAAGGCTTATAAATTTCCCTTACTTAAATCAGCTGTAGCTAAAACCGCTTCTGAAGCATTGAAAATTATGCAAGAATTTAAATGTGAAGTGGCAATGAAAATTGTTTCTCCAGACATTTTGCATAAGAGTGATGTGGGAGGAGTTAGCTTAGGTGTTACGGCAAAGACTGTAGTGAGTGAGTATGAATCAATGATGATAAGAGTGAAAAAAAACAAACCAAACGCCAAAATTGAGGGAGTTCTCTTAATGGAAATGGCGCAGAAAGGTACAGAATTAATTCTGGGCATTAATAAAAATTCCTTGGGAACGATGTTAATGTTTGGTTTAGGTGGTATCTATGTAGAAGTTTTTAAAGATGTTAATTTTGCTTTTGCTCCTTTAACTAGAGAAGATGCGCTAAATATGATCAATGGTCTCCATTCCAGCAAATTATTGGAAGGAGTAAGAGGAGAAATGGCAGTTAATAAAGAAAGCATCATCGAAGCTATTGGACGTCTCTCTCAACTGGTTAATGATTTTCCAGAAATTATGGAATTAGACATCAATCCCTTATTAGCAAATCAAGATGGAGTTAAAGCTTTAGATGCCAGGATAGTTATAGAGTAGATGTTATAATTGTTTGCTTTATGAAGTCAGCTATATACGCTTTTTCCGGTGATCCAATTACTTTTGGTCATATTGATATTATCAAACGTGCGGCAACTGTTTTTGATCGCGTAGTGGTGGCCATTGGTTGTAATCCTGCTAAAAAATATCTTTTTTCTCAAGAAGAAAGAACAGAAATGGCCAGAAGATCTTTATTAAATTTGAAGAATGTCGAAGTAAAAACTTTCCAAGGAATGTTGGTAGATTTTGCCTATGAAAACAACATCGATGTAATTGTAAAAGGAATACGTAGCACTACGGATTTTGAGTATGAAATGAGCTTGCATAATTTGGGAGAAAGTCAAAAGTTGGGTATCGATACTTTTATTTTATTTACTCGTCCTGCCTTGGCTCATATTAGCTCAAGCGCAGTTAAAGATATACAAAAAGAACAAGGTCTGATTCAAGATTACGTGCCTCCTTATGTTAAACAATGCGTAGAAGCCAAGTTAAGTGGTCAACATATCATTGGTTTAACTGGAGAAATTGGAGCGGGCAAATCTTATGTTGGACAAAAATTAGTGTCATTGGCCAATGACATGAATCTAGAAGCTCACAATATTGAACTCGATCATTTGGCTTGGCAAATTCAATCTGATTTAAAAGAAGAAAAATACGAATTAGTTAGGAAACAAATTGCTGATACTTTTGGAGCAGAAGTGATCAACCCTGATGGAAGTATTAATCGTAAAACTTTAGGTGAAATTGTTTTTGCTGATCAGAAAAAATTAAATAAACTTAACGAAATTATGGAAACTCCTATTTTAGTTCGTTTGCGCAGAGAATTAAAAAATAAGAAAGGTCTTGTTATTTTAAACGCAGCTCTTTTAGCAGAAGCCAAAATGAGTCAACTTTCTAATTACAACACGATTCTTTTATCGGTTGATGAAAAAATACAAAACAAAAGATTATTAGACAGAGATTTGAGTCAAGCACAAATTAAAAGAAGATTGAAGAGTCAATATGATTTTGCTAGTAAGAAAAAAGCTCTAGAAACAGAAATTAAACAAAATCAACAAGGAAAATTGTGGGTTTTGAATAATGATAAAGCTTCAGATTTGGAAATAAAGAAGTTATTGCGAAATCTTTTGTCTTATTTTGGCTTGGATCAGCAGACCTAATTTAAACTTAAGCATTAAGCTATTTCTATCGAAATTGGACAATGATCAGAACCTTGTATTTGATCATGAATTTCAGCTGATTTTAATCTTTTTTTAAGATTATTACTGATAAAAAAATAATCAATTCTCCAACCAACATTTCTCTGTCTTGCTCCAGAACGTTGACTCCACCAAGTGTACCGATCTTTTTTAGTCGGATTAAAAGCACGAAAACTATCTATAAAACCAAGTTCTAACAATTTATCTATCCAAGCTCTTTCTTCTTTTAAAAATCCTGAAATTAATTCATTTTCTTTTGGTCGAGCTAGATCAATTTCTTGGTGAGCGGTGTTAACATCGCCACAAATAATAATATTTTTTTCTGTTTTTAATAATTTTTTGAGATAGTTAAGTAAAAAATTATAATAAGCCATTTTATAAGCCAATCTTTCTGCAGAGGCTTTGCCATTTGGGAAATAAATATTAAAAAGAATAAAATCTTTATATTTAGTGATTAAAGTTCTACCTTCCTTATCAAACTTATTTTCTTGTAAACCAACCTGAATTTTTTCTGGCTCCTCTTTTGTATAGGTAACAACACCGCTATATCCTTTTTTTTCCGCCCAAGCGAAATAACTGTGATAAGAATCAAGATGAGTTAAATCAAAAGTTAATTGATCTGGAGAAGCTTTGGTTTCTTGCAAACAAATAATGTCGGCTTTGGAAGTTTTTATCCATTCTAAGAAACCTTTTTTTAAAATCGCACGAATGCCGTTAACATTCCAAGAATAAATCTTCATATAATGTAAATTATAGCGTATATTTAAGACATTATTTTATGAACGAAATTGATCGTTTAGTTTTTCTAACCATTGCTTATAGTAGTCATTTTTCTTTTGCTTTAAATAAAGAAGAAATTACACAGCGCTTGCCGAGTAATGCAAATTTGCAATATTTATTTAATCAAAAAATAAATAATTATAAAAAAATATTAATTTCTCAAAAAAAAATAAACAATTCTCTAAAAAAATTGTTGAAGCTGTCATTAATTAAAACTAATGGAGAATATTTCTATTTGCAAGAACAAGACTTATTAAATAGAAAACAAAAAATGACTTTTCATGCTAAAAAAATAAAAGAAGCTCAAATATTTGCTAATTTAGCTAAAAAAATACCTTTTGTTAAAGCAGTAGTTTTAACTGGCTCAACTGCTGTTGGAAATGCTACTAAAGACGATGATCTTGATTTTATGATTATTTGCAAAAAAAATACTTTGTGGCTTACTCGCTTTTTATTAATTATTTTGATTAAATTTAAAAATAAGAGACCACAGCCATATAAAGCTAATGCTTGGTGTATGAATCTATTATTAGATGAAAATGATTTGGTTTTAGATCAAAATAGAAGAAGTTTATATGAGGCCTATGAAATTTTACAAATGAATTTTCTTTTTGATCGTGACAAATATAGTGAACTTTTTTTAAACGCTAATCAGTGGCTTAGAAAATATTTAATTTATTATGAGAATTATCAATTTAATAAATATAAAAAGCAAAATTCTTTTTCAATTTTAAATCATTTGTTTTTTTATTTACAAAAATATTATCGCCTGATTATTTTTGGAAAAGAAAATTTCACTATCAATTTAACTCAAGCTTTTTACAATGATATAAATTTCAAAAATAATTTATTAATAAAGTTGGAGAGGAAAATCAATTTCAAAAAATAATGAATCCTCTACACAGCTTGCTAGCTTTTGAAAAAGCTTATTCTCATGATAAAAAAAGCAAGAGTCGCATATTAAATTTCATTAATTCTTTTTTAATGGTTTTTGTTTTATTTGTTATTTTTATTGGTTTAAAAGATAAGCCTTTATTTAATTATTCAATTAGTGACAATGTCTTGTTTTTATTGTTTTTAATTTATTTATTTTTAAATTTTGTATCTTTTTTAATTCAAAAGGAACTTTTATTTTCAGCAACCTGCACTCTCATTGCTTTGTTTTTATTTATGTTTTTTAAAGCCAATTTATGTTTAGGAATTGACTTTTATATAGTCAACGCCATGTATCCATTTATTATTTTAATGGGAACTATTTTAATAAATTCAAAATTTTCTTTTTATATTTGTTTACTCATATCTTTAATATCTATCACAATTTTTATATTACAAATTAATGGCTATGTAACAATTGATTTTAGCTGGAAAATGTCTTGGCCAAATTTCTTAAATGTGCTGATTATTTTAATTAGTTGTTTGCTAATAACCCTAGTATCTTGGTATGTATTTAAAGAATTTGAAATAAAAACTAAAAAATTGAAAAAATCTCAATTAAATAAACTAATCAACTTAGCTCCACTATTAAATTTGGGAAAATTAACCAGAGAATTAATTCATGAAATTAGAAATAATTTATCTGTAATCAGTATCGTTTTGCAGAATGCACAAATCAATAAAAATATTATCCGTGATTTAGATTTAGCGATTGAAGCGGTGGATAAAATAGACAAGCTTTCAAGTTTAGCTTATTGTCCATTGTTTGAAGAAACGCAGCTAGAAGTTTTTGATTTAAATTTAGAAATTAATAATTTAATTAATTTATTTAAAAATAAATTAAAAAATAAAAAAATAAAAATAATTTTTCAATCAAATAAAAATTATCAACTTTATGCAGATAGAATGAAATTAGATTTGATTTTAAACAGTTTAATTATGAATGCTATCGAATCATATGAAAATGTAAAAAGTAATGATAAGAATATATTTATTAAATTAGTTAAAAAACCTAGGAATTTATTGATCAAAGTGAAGGATTATGGAATAGGTATTGATAAAATAAATTTATCATCAGTATTTGCTCCATACTTTAGTTCAAAAGATAAAGCAAAGTCTCTTGGTCTTGGTTTATATGCTAGTCAACAGGCGATGATCAAAGCATATGAAACAAAGATTAAAGTTGAAAGCCTTCTTAATATTAGTTCAATATTTACTCTTTATATTAAAAAGAAATTTTTATTAAATTAATTTTTTACTTCAAATTAATACTTGTAATGACTTAAGATTTTTGTTAGCTTAAGCATTGCTGTGGAATGTAGTGAAAATCTACGACTGTGCCGCAACGGTGATTCTTCTTAAAAGATTAGTCCGGTCTTCAGCAAAAAAAATCTTGACGAGCATCGAGCCTAAATTGATGAATCTTAATTTTACAAAATCGATGCTCCCTCAGAGGGAGCTTTTTTATTGAAGAACCACGGCTAATATAAAAATTAAAAGCCTGGTGATTTCACTTGGTTCAGAAAGGAAATATGGAAAAAGATATTAACAGAAAGGCTGTGGAAATGGCTATTAGTATTGGTAGCAAACCTGGAGAAGTAAATAATGATTGGGCTTTTTTAAAATCAGAAAATTTAAGCATTGACAAAAAATTAGAAAATATAGGCTCAGAAGCTCAAATTGAAGATGGAGAGTGGCAAAAAATATTAATGCAATCTGGGTCTTGGTTAATTGAACTACTTAATCAAAAAGTAGATAACATTCAAACAAAAATGGTAGAACAAGAAACGGCTATTGAATTAAGAAAACTTTTCGGTGTGCCATTGTCTTTATTAGCAATGCCGGTGTTTGTAGAATTAGAGAAAATGGAGCTATTAGCCAGAATGGATTTAAAAACTGAGGCAATCGACATATCTCAAATTTGGGAACAAATTAATAATAGAGTTTTATATATGGTTCAACTTTTTTTAGCAGAACAAATTGAACAAATTGAAATTGAAGAAAAAGCTCATCAAGAAGCACTCAAATCTTCTCAAAATGAAGCAAAAGGATTAGAGGCTTTATCAGAAACAGTTCATCAAGTTGAAAATAAATTTACAGCGAAATTAGAAGAATTAAAACAAAGAAAAAATTTACTTTTAAATAAATTCAAAGAAATTGGAGGTAATATGCAGGATTTAATTGTTGATTCTTTTGAAAAAACTATTTTTATCGCCAGTAGACAAAATACACAACCAGCGATGATTAGTTAATTATGATCCCGGGCCAGGATTTGAACCTAGAATAATTGATTCAGAGTCAATTGTGATGCCATTTCACTACCCGGGAGGGTAAAATTTTAAGATTTTTTTATCCCCTGATTATATAACAAAGTAACTTTTCTTTCAGAGGATGAATATGCAAAAAGTTTTAATTTTAGAAAATGATTGGCTCGTGCTTTCTTTATTACGTGATTTTTTTAAAAAACAAAATTATTTAATTAATTTTGCGCAATCTCTTAAAAGGGCTGAGGAATTATTGAAACGAAATACTTTTGATTTATTTTTATGTGAAAGAATTTTGCCAGATGGAGACACTTTGTTTTTATTAGAAAAAATTAAAGAAAAAAATCTTTTTATGAAAGTTTTAGTTTTTAGTCATAAAAAATCTTTAATCGATAGAATTACAATTCTTAAGTTAGCTGATGATTTTATAGCTAAACCATTTAATTCAATTGAGTTTTTGCTTAAAATAAAAAATATTTTATCAATGGATAAAATATTTAGACAAAATTATCTTGAAGAAACCCGTTTTTTACTTAAAGATAGTTCATCTTTAAACACCCAAGCAGAACGTTTCCGTCCCCAAGAACTCAAAATTTTAGAATGTTTTTATAAACACAAAAATATAATTGTTTCTTACGAAACAATTTCAGCCTATGTTTGGGGTTATAAAGAACCATTGCCGATTAAAAAAACCATCAACGTTTATGTTAGAAGAATCAGATCAAAATTAAATAAAAATTTTGTGATAGAAACAATTAAAAATAGGGGCTACAAGTTTATTGACCTAATGGAAAATAACACTTGAGAGTTAATCCTTTGTTTTTTTTAGAAATAATTTCCATTTTACCTTTAAATTCTTTTTTTAAAGTTTGACTAATTTGTCTGATATTGCAATCAGAGTTGTTTTCTCTAAATATAAGAATACTATCTTTTTTTATGGTCTTTTCCAAAAAAGATAATCCCTTACCTCCACAAGTCACGCTTAATGAAATTAGGTTGGAATCCTCAACCTTAGAAGTAACCAGAATGATCTTATTTTGGACATCGATAAAAGAATAAGCTTGATTAGCATTTTTTAATAATTTAAATAATAATCCTTGAAAAATAATTTTTTTTCCAACAACTTCAATTTCTTCTGGCAAATCAAGCTTAATACTATAAATAAAACTTTTTTGATTAAGTTTGACCAGATTTAAAACTTCATCGATAGATTTTTTAACAGAGAATGTTTTATTGTAATTATTTTTACCAACATCGTGCATGATGGAAAAATTTTAAAATTACAACTTAAAATTTACTTAAAATTTTACCTACTTTTTTATTTCCCAAATCTCTAAACACGGAGCCCCATTTGGTCGACAAAAACTTTTTAAAAGATTTAATGATGATAAATCCATTTTTAAACGATGTGAGTTAACGATTAATAATTTTATATCAAATTGATCTGCTCTATCTAAAAAAGAATTGGGAATTTCTCGAACTGGCTGACCAATGCCTTCTACATAAATATTATCAACATTTTTATTGTGTAAATTTAAGAGTATGCCGTCTGGAAGAGTACCAAAATATCCTTCAGTAGCTACAGCCACTTTTTGAGTTTTAGCTAATTCTTCAATAAATATAGTAGCTTCTTTAATACCATGACCAGAAGACCATTCCTCTAAATATTGTAATCGGTCTACTTTACTGAGTTGTAATCGATCTACGTTGAAATAGGCATTTTTAATAAATAAGAAACTGGGAACGATAATTAATAACAAGGCTAAATATTGGAGGACTTTTTTGTTTTTCAGATTATTAATAGAAATAGCTGCTGAACTGATAAAAAATAAACTACTAGGGAGAGCATAGCGAGAGTAAATAATTTTACCAAGAAAGATTAAAGGTAAAAGAAAAACTATGCCTGAAAGGAACAAAATGCCTTGTTTTCGTCTAGTTTGGCTAAAAATAGGGATAGCTAAGATTAAAATAATTGGGCCTAAATAATAAAGCAAATTTTCTAAGAAAAAAATGCTATTTCTGGAGGCAACCGCAAAAATCTCTGGAGAAAACACCACAGAAGAGCTTTGCAAAAAATTACCTCCTACGGCAAATAATTGACTAAATAAGGGTACTATTTTGAAACTATAAAAACTTAAGCCTGCAATTAACAAACCAAAGCTAATTCTAAGAGTTTTATTAAAAATAAATTTGAGATTAAGTTTTTCTTCAAATAAAATTGTTAGGTAAAAAACAGGCAAAAACAACAAGGCTGGAGTTTTGCTCATGATACTTAAGAAAAAGAAAAAAGCTAATCCTAAGATAGACCATGGATTTTTATGTTTTACGATTCTTAAACTAAAATAATAAGATATGGCCAAATTAAGAAAAAGCAGGGCATCGGTGATGGCTAATCGATAGTGAAAAAAAGTAAAAGGGGTAATTATGCTCAGGAACGTAGCAATGTAGCCAGCTTTTTTTTCATTAATTTTTCTTAAAATCAAAAAAATGAAAATAATACTTAATGCTCCAGCTAATACTGATACTAATCTTGAAGCATAAAGTTGATCAGAGAAAATTTTTAAAAAAGGAACTGTTAGCCACATTAAAAGAGGTGTCTTGCCATCATTCATAGGATAAAAAAGATAGCGATTGAAATCATCAATAATTAATTGAGACCAGCGAATATAGATTGCTTCATCAGCAAAAACAGGTAAGCTTGTTAGCTTAAAAAGATGTAAACAAAAATAAATTGCCAACAAAAAACCAAACAAAATAAAATCTTTATTTTTCACGTCTTCTATTAAATAGGAAAACAACCCCACTAAGCAAGAGGTAGAAGCCAGGGATTGTCCAAGTGATGAGTTTTTGCAGAGGGAAAAGACTACTACTGTCTAAATGAAAACTCATCCATGGTAAATAATAAAACCATGGCAAATAACGTAATAGAGAAGAAAAAGAAAAGACAATTAATAAATTTCTTAAAAATTTATTTTTAATTAAAGGTACAAAAATTAATGACCAAATTAAATACCAGGGCAAAAAGTATCTTGAGCGCTCGGTTAATAATGGTAGAAAAAGAGCTAAACTCATTAAGTCAAAAATATATGGTAACTTAATTAATTTTTCTAATTTATCTTTAAAAATTAAATAAATTAGAAAAGGTAATAAAACGATGGTGGCATATTTTATAGAAACTGAGACAACCATTAAGATAATAATAAAAAATATTTTAAATAATTTTTTACTATTTAAGTTGGTAGCTAAATAAATAGCTAGTAATGCTGGAGCTAACATCCATAAATCGTTGTGAGAACTACTTAAAATTTCAATTAAAAAAAGTGGATTTAAATATAACAAAGCTAATTTAAAATAATTAATTTTTTTGAAAAATTTTTCTGTAATAAATAATGTTAACAATAAAGACATGAAGGCAAAAAGTTTAAAAACCAGGAAAGTAGAAAGGAACTTTCCAAGACCGGCCAGATAAGGTAATAAAGATAAAACTGTCCAACCATAACCATATGGGGCTGGAGTGTGAACATTATTCATAAAACGAAGCATTGGCTCGTCTGGAAAATTAATAGCAGTTTGAATATGAGGATTGGCTCCAAATTCAATTACCATTTTGGCGTTAAAAATGTAATTAAAAAGATCATAAGAAAGGGCATTGTAAGAAAAAATGAGAGGAAGACTGATAATGATAATAAAACGCCAGAAATTTTTTTTAGAATTTAAATTTAATTTTGGCCAATTTTTTAGAATTAATAAATAATTAATAAAAATAACAATGATTAAGCTTCCATAAAAAATAGTTCTAAAATTTTGCATGGGCAAAATATTTTTCCAAAGATAAGTTTGAAAAGAAACAAATAAATCTGATTTAAGTAAAAATAAATTTGGATCAGTGAGTACGAAAGAAAAAACACTAAAAATTACGAATAATAAAAAATAGCTAATCAATAAAATATTTTTCATTTTTTAGGATATTTATGAGTCCAATCCGCCATTTTAATGCGTAGAATATCTGCAAACATTAAAAATGAATCCCGCAATGGATTAACGCGGTTGGTTTGAAAGTGTTTCCATAAAATTGGTACTTCTTTGAAAGAAAAACCATATTTTTTCGCTAGATATAAAACTTCTACATCAAAAGCACCAGTAAAGGCGTCTTGACGTTCTTTTTCTCCAGAATAAACATGCAAATTGTTGAATAATTTTTCCGTAGCTTTTTCTGAAAAAAGCTTAAAACCACATTGACTGTCTTGAGTTCCTGGAACAGCTAATAGTTGTACAACTAAATTAAATCCTCTGCCCATTAAATGTCTATAAAAAGGTTCTTTTTCCCTTTTGGCACCGATAATTTCTCTTGAACCGAAAATGACTTCATATTGGTTGGTATATTTAAGCAGTTTGCGCACTTCTCTAAGAGGTGTAGATTGATCGAAATCAGAAAAAAGCCTCCAATTGCCTTGGGCCGTCAACATCCCAGCTTTAACAGTTGGGCCTTTTCCTCTATGTTGATTTATTAGTACTTTAATGCGATTGTCTTTAAGACTAAATTCTTTTAGAAATGCACTGGTTCCATCATCACTTCCATCGTCGGACAAAATTAATTCCCAAGGTTTTTCATAATTTTGTAAAAATTGATAAACCTCTTCAAGAACACCGCGCTTAATATTTTTAAGCTCGTTGTAAGAAGGTAAAACAACAGATAAATAAGGTTTCATATTTGTTTATTCATTATAACTAGATAAAACACTAATTTCTGGACCATTTTCCATCTGGAAAACTTCAGTCACTTTTTTATTTGGAAAAACAACAATTTCGTAAATTTCTGAATTTAAAATATTTTTCTCTACTTTTTCTTCATTGATGATAAAAAGTTTTTGAGCAGTATGATGATCTTCCACTTTAACTGGTTCATTTTGATTAGTACTTAAAAAATATCGATAGTTCATGCCATAAAGATCTTTTGATGCCGATAAAAGAACAATATTATATTTTTCATCTTCTTTAACTCTTTTAATAATTTCTTGAGTAGTTTTTTCAATATCTTGAATTTTCCAATCGCTATTTTTAATAGAATATCTATTAACATTACTAGCAATGAAAAAAAACAAGCAAGGAATAAATAAGAGAATTGCAATCCATTGATTTTTAAATTTTGCAAAAAATAGTCCATAAAAAATATAAACAAAAGGAAATAAATAGGCGATGTAATGTTCGTAAACTTGATGTTGATAAATACTAACACCAAGAATGCCTGGTACTAAATAAGCCAATAAGACTTTTTCGCTATCTTTAATTTTAAATTTGATTTTCATGAGATATAAAAATGAAACAATTAAAACAATAAACAATAGAGGATGATTAATTTTATTGACACCAAAACTTGGTTCAAAAAGAACTTGCGAAGCACGATCTTTTAAATCAATGCTAACAAATTTAGTAATAGCTGAAAAACCTTGACGACCCTTTTTTCTTTGTAAATCAAAACTTTCTTCTTTAACTAAAATTTTTGTGAACGATTTAATGTTTAAAAAATTATGTTTAAAATCAAAAAGCATGAGGGGTGCCAAGGAAATAACAAAAATTAAAATGGATAAGAATAAATGTTTAATAAAGTTTTTTTCAATTTTTAAAAATTTATTTTTATTTTTTTTGATTTTTTCTATTAATTGAATCAATAAGATAATGCCAGCTCCAGATAAAGAGAGTAAAGTCACATAGTGTAATTGAATTAGGATACTAAAACAGATGGAAACGAGTAGCCAATATTTAGTGTTCTTTTTCCAAGCTTGATAAGTGAAATAAAACATCAATAAACTAAAAAATGGTGCAGGATTAGGGTTCCAACTAAACCTAGCTAAATTAACCACTCCAGCAGAAAAGGTAAAGAAAATTGCAGTAAAAAAAGCTGTTTTTTTATCAAAAAGTTGCTTTGTAATTTTAAATAATAAAACAACGGTTAAAACTGATAGGCCGGCTACAGCATAAACTGGTCCAATAGGACTTGGATAAGATAAAAATAAAAATGGCAACATAAAATAGTAATAAAATGGTCCCAGATACATGTTGCCAATACTAGTAACTGGACCAATAAAAACTGGATCTAAATTTTTAAAAATATTAGCGACAACTAAAGCATCTCTGCCCTGATCGCCTTGAAACATCATGGTGTTTTTGAGGTTATAAAATCTTAAAAAAACCGCGAAACAAAAGATTAAGAGCAGAAACAAGTTTTCTAATTTTACTTGTTTAATTAATTTCCACATTTAGTTTTATTTTTTCTTTTTTTTCCAAATAAAAGTGTTGTAGGCGAAAAAATTCCAGAACATGCCAATCAAAATTCCAATTACTGCAGAAATAACTCCAGTATCAATTACATAATTAATAATTGGCAGAGTAAATACGGGCCTGAGTCCGATAGTGGCTGAAGTAATATAAGCAATAGCGCTTTGAATTAAAATAGATCCAGCAGAAGAAAGATTAAAAGTAATAAAACTCAAAGGAATTTGGCTTCTTTTAAGTTTTCTATCTTTAAATGTCCATAAATTACTCCAAATAAAATTGGAAATAACAGCAGTCTCGATAGATAGAAAATTAGCAATTACAAAATTCTTTTCAGAAGAAAATATTGTTCTCCAAAGTTGTAAAGCTATTAATTGCACCATGGCACCAAAAGCACCAACAATGGCAAATCTAACTATTCTCATTGCTAAAATCTCTTTAATTCTAACCTTCATAAGATATAACAAAGTATTTTTTATATACTCTGGTCCAATTTTACTATTACCTGATACTCGATCCTTAAATTGAAACGGCACTTCCGCAACTTTAAAGTTTTTACGGATTGTTTTATGTAAGAATCCAATCTGAAAAGTATAACCGGAAAAGCGCTCGCTATGCAATTCTTTTTCTACGGCTAAATAAACTTCTTTTTTAATAGCTCTAAAACCAGTGGTCCAATCTCTAATAGAAAAGTCAAACATTAGTGCATTAATAAAAAGATTACCAAAAATACTTAAAAATTTTCGATGCAGACCCCAATTTTCTGGAATAGAACCACCCTCTATGTATCGAGATCCTAGAACAAAATCGTAACCCTGATCAATTTTTTTTAGGAATGCTGGAATTTTTTTGGGATCATGAGACAAATCAGCGTCAAATTCAAAAACCACATCGGCCCCTAATTGATTAAAAGCCTGGTTCATACCACTTAAATAAGCACCACCCAATCCTGATTTCTTTTTATTGATTAATAATTCCACAAAGCTATATTTTTTTTGTAAACTCTTAACCACATCTGCAGTTCCATCAGGAGAACTATCATCTACAACCAAAACTTTCATGCGCCAATTCTTAATACCAACAAACACCCTAACTAAAGACTCAATGGTTTTGGCAATGTTATCTTTTTCGTTATAAGTAGGAATGATGACAATAGCTTTTTGCATTTTATTCTAAATTTTTACTTTCAAATTCTAAATCTTTTTCAACCATTAAAGTAACTAACTCTTCAAAGTTGACCGATGGTTTCCAACCAAGAACTTTTTTGGCTTTTTCTGGATTTCCAATTAGTAAATCTACTTCAGCGGGTCGATCAAATTTTTTATTGTGTTTAACATATTTTTCGTAATTACCCAAACCAGCAACTCTAAAAGCGATTTCTAAGAACTCTCTCACGCTATGAGTTTCTCCTGTAGAAATAACGTAATCATCAGCTTTTTCTTGTTGCAACATCAACCACATGGCTTCAACATAATCTTTGGCATAGCCCCAATCTCTCTTGGAATCTAAATTACCAAGTTCCAAGAATTCTTGCTTATTGAGCTTAATGCGAGCAACTGCGTTACTGATTTTACGAGTGACAAATTCGAGTCCACGACGTGGCGATTCATGGTTAAAAAGAATGCCTGAGACAGCAAAAACATCATAGGATTCACGATAATTGACAGTAATCCAGTGACCATAGACTTTGGCAACGCCATAAGGTGAACGTGGATAAAAAGGAGTATTTTCATTTTGCGGAACTTCTCTAACTTTACCAAACATTTCACTGGAACTGGCTTGATAAAATTTAGCTTTAGGACAGGCTAAGCGCATTGCTTCTAAAACTTTAGTTACACCAATAGCAGTAAATTCACCAGTTAAAACAGGTTGCTCCCAAGAAGCTTTAACAAAAGATTGGGCAGCTAAATTATATATTTCATCTGGTTGAATATCTTGAAGAGCAAAAGTAATGGAATGCTGATCAATTAAATCTCCAGAAATTAACTCTAAATTTGGATGATGAATAATAGTTTTAATACGTTCAAAATTTTGTGTACTAGTGCGACGAGTTAAACCATAAACTTTATAACCCTTTTCCAATAAAAGTTCTGCTAAATAAGAACCATCTTGACCAGTAACTCCGGTAATAAAGGCTTTTTTCATAGATTTGCTCTCCAGTAATTTAGGATTCTTTCTAATGTTTCTGCTAATTGATGTTTAGGTTGCCAGCCCAATTTAAGGATCTTTTCATTGTTGCAAACAAGATAAGGAAGGTCAACAGGGCGAATTTTGTTAGCATCGGTTTCTATCTTGATTTCTTTATTTGCTTTAGAACTTAAAATTTCTAAAATTTCTCTAATGCTATATGCTTTGCCAGAACCAAGATTATAAACTTCGCCACTTTGGCCTTTTTCCATGAGTAGAATATAGGCATCAACAACATCTTTAACGTCGGAAAAATCTCTAACACTATCTAGATTTCCAACAGAAACAGTTTGTGCCAAATCTTTTTCTACTTTGACGATATTGGCAGCTAAATCAGCCACTACAAAACCAAGAGCTTGTCTTTCACCAATATGATTAAAAGGTCTTACTCTGACAATATTAAGCTTTTCACTTCTAGTGAAATAATGGACCATCATATCTTGAACAAGTTTAGATAAGGCATAAGGATTATCCGGTCCTAAAGTGGCTTGTTCATTAACAGCTTGATTTCTAGCTTCATAAACAAGAGCAGTGCTGATGTGCAACATTTTGCTATTTGGGACATGATTTTTGATCGCTTCAAGTAAGTTTAATTGCAAACTAGTATTCATTTCCAAAATGGCTTTACGTTTTTCAAAACTATCACCAACATTGGCAATTGAAGCTAAATGATAAATTTCATCTGGTTTGATTTGAGCAATTAAATCCTGAGTAGCTTGATAATCTGTTAAATTAATCTGATGAATATTATTTACATCAACAAATTGCTTAACAAATTCACCTTCATCTCGATAGGAAGTAAGATGGATATTTCTTTCGCCTTTTTGATAAAGTGCTTCCACTAGGTGAGAGGCGACAAAACCGGTGCCACCAGTAATTAAAATATTTTTCATAATTTACCTTTTACCAATGCCAATATATTGATAATTCCAGCTTTTTACGATCTCTGATCTAAATTGATTTCTACAATCGATAAAAAACTGTTTTTTAGAATTTTTAACTTTAGAAAAATCAAAATCTGTTATTTCTGGCCATTCAACTACTGCCATAATAATATCAGCGTTGTTGCAAGCCTCTTCGATAGTTTGAAATTGTTGATGACCGCCAACTTCTGTAGGATATTTGGCCATAGGATCATAACTTTGAATTTGAGCACCTTTTTCACTTAAAAATGGAATGATTTTGGTGGATGGAGCTTCTCGCATATCATCAGTATTGGGTTTAAATGATAAGCCTAAAACGGCAATAGTTTTGTCTTCAAAACCCCCAGCTTCCAGAGCAAATTTGTCCATCAAATAAAAAATACGATTGCTATTAATTTCATTGACTCGATTTAATAAATTACCACTCTCACCAACACTGCGAGAATAAGCAGCTAATTCTTTGACATCCTTTGGAAAACATGAGCCTCCATACCCTAAACCAGGATACCAATAATGTTGGCCAATTCTTTTATCATAACCAATAGCTTTAATAACTTCATCAATGTCGGCTCCATTTTTTTCACACAGATTAGCAACTTCATTAATAAAAGTAATTCTAGTAGCGAGATAAGAATTAGCAGTGTATTTAGCCATTTGTGCAGAGGCAACTTTGCAACGCAAAACTGGAGCATGAAGATTTTGATGTAATTCTTCTAGTTTCTCAAAGACAAAATCCTCTTCTGCTCCGATCACAATTCTATCTGGATTCAAAGTATCATAAACTGCACTGCCTTCACGTAAAAATTCTGGCAATGAGGCTCCATAAAATTTTGTTGAAGTTTCATTTTTTATAATCGCTATTGATTCTTCTAAAGTACCAGGGGGGACAGTGGATTTAATCACCACGATGGCGTTTTCTTTAATGTAAGGAGCTAGTGATTTGGCACTAGCAAAAACATAACGTAAATCGGCTGTTTCATCTGGAGCAGAGGGTGTGCCAACGGCGATGATGATAACTTCTGCATCTTTAATAGCAGTTTCATAAGAAGTAGTAAAACTTAATCTACCTTTGGCTTGTTGTTCAAGTAGCAACTCTTGCAATCCAGGTTCATAAAATGGCACTTGGCCTTTTTCTAAAAGTTTAATTATTTTCGTCGATATCTAAACCAATAACTTGATTACCAAAACTAGCGTAAACTCCAGCAGAAACTACTCCTACGAAACCTGTGCCAATGACCGTTACTTTCATGAGCTAACTTTCTATTTTTATTTATCTTGTATAATAGCAGAGAACACATCTAATTTATCACGATTCTATGAAAATTAACATTTTAACTATTTTTCCTGATTTTTTTATTAATCCTCTTGAAACATCGATTCTAAAAAGAGCAATTAATAAGAATTTAATTGAATTTAAAATTCTAAATTTACGGGATTTTACGAGTGACAAACATCAAACTACAGATCAAAGACCATTTGGAGGTGGTCCGGGCATGGTGATGATGATTGAACCCATCGACAAAGCCTTAACTTATTTGCAAGTAAAAAAAGGTGAAAAAAACAAAAAAATTATTTTAACTTCGGCTAAAGGTTCTGTTTTTACACAAGAAACAGCTAAAAATTTTGCTAACTTGGACGAGCTAACCATAATTTGCGGTCATTATGAAGGAGTTGATGAGCGTGTGGCCATGCATTTAATTGATGAAGAGATAAGAATTGGTGACTATGTTTTAACTGGTGGAGAGGTGGCTTCATTAGTAATGAGCGATGCAATTACTCGATTGATTCCTGGCGTGTTGGGCAATGAAGAAAGCAATCAGAATGAATCTCATAGCCAACCTGGAAAATTAGCACACCCTCAATTTACTAAGCCAGCTGATTATAAAGGGATGATTGTTCCAGAAGTTCTACTTTCTGGAGATCATAAAAAAATTGAAACCTGGAGAGATCAGGTTAATTTAAAGAATTAAGCAAGTTTAGCTAGTTTTTCTTCTAAACTTGTTTTTAGATCAATAACTTCTTGAGGGATTTCTTGACCTTGTTCTTTTAAACAATCAATTGATCGATCTAAAATTTTGATTTTTTTTCTTAAAACTTGTTTTTCTATTTCTATTGGTCTTGATCCCAATTCTGTTTTCATAGAATAGTTTCTTTAATAGCCTCTTTAATGCTTTTTAATTCAAAATCTAAAGAAAGTTTAATTTTATCAATGTTTAAAGCAGTATTTTTTTGATAAGGTCTGTTACTTGTTTTAAGATATTCAACTAAAGAACCTTCTTTCAAGTCAAAATTAAGATTAAAATTTCGATTGATGAATTGCGCAAATTCAAAATCAGTCCAAGATTCTCCAGATGAAGCATGATAAAGACCTGTCATTTTTTGGCGAATAACACAGTCAATAATTTTAGCTAAATCATTGATATAAGTTGGTCCAAAATGGTGATCAACAAACTGAGGATAGAGTTTATTATTTTTCATACCATCCAGAACTCTGTGTAAAGTATCAACTTTTGTAAAAGTGTCATTTCTGAAAGGTTGATCAATACGTAAAATCGTCCAATCAATACTACTGTTTTGAATTACCTCTTCAGCTAAAGCTTTGGTTTTACCATACCACTCAATCGGATTGGTTTTATCTGTTTCAAGGTACATTTCATCTTTTTCACCATCAAAGACATAAGAAGTAGAAAGATGAATCAAATGTTTGTTGGTTTTTTCGCAGGCTTTGACTAAATTCTCTGTACCTTTGACGTTGACTTGATAACAAGCTCCACTAGTATCGTCAGTTTGTTGCCAAGCTCCGGTCACGTCGGTAAAGGCGGCCATATGTACTACGAATTTAGCCTCAGAACTCCCTAAAACTGCTAAAATTTGTCTTTCATCAGTGATGTCAACTGGTCGTAAAGGATTTCTTAAATCTAAATTATCAAAATCATATTGATCCGCAAAATCCATAACAAATTTTGAACCAATCAGGCCATTTAAGCCAGTTCCTAGTAAGGGAATTTTGTTCATATAATGCCTACCTTTCCAAGTATTGTTTATCAAAGTAATTTTTATTTTCTTCTTTGAGAGGACGCCACCAGTCTTCATTATTTTTGTACCAATCAATAGTTCTTTGTAATCCTTCTTCTAAACTAACACTTGGTTGCCACCCCAAAGCCTCTTTAGTTTTAGAGAAATCAACACTATAACGACGATCATGACCAGGTCGATCTTTGACGTATTCAATATAGCTCTCATCTTTATTCATGATTTTTAAAATCATTTTAATTAATTCTAAATTATTAACATCTTTATAAAGTCCACCAAATAAATAAGTCTTAAAATCTTCACCTTGATGCAAAACTAAATCAATTCCCTTGCAATGATCTTGAACATAGAGCCAATCTCTCACATATAATCCATCACCATACACCGGTACTTTTTTGTCATCAATCAAATTAGTAATTGCCAAAGGAATCATTTTTTCTGGAAAATGATATTCGCCATAATTATTGGAACAATTACTTAAGGTAAATGGCAAACCATAAGTGTCACCATAAGCACGCACTAAATGATCAGAGGCAGCTTTAGAAGCGGAATAGGGACTATGAGGATTATAGGGAGTTTGCTCATTGAATTTATTAGAGGTGTTGAGTTCTAAAGCACCAAAAACCTCGTCAGTAGAAATGTGGTGAAATCTTCTAATTTTGTGACGTAGGGCTGAATCTAATAAAACTTGTGTACCCATTACATTGGTTTCTAAAAAAAGAGCTGGCTCCATGATCGAACGGTCAACGTGGCTTTCGGCTGCAAAATGCACGACCATATCAACATCTACCATGATTTTATCAATTAATTGAGCGTCTCTAATATCGCCATGAATAAATTTATAATTAGAATTATTTTCAATATCTTTAAGTGTGCTTAAATTACCAGCATAGGTTAATAAATCTAAATTAATAATTCTGTCTTCTGGATGATTTTTTAAATAATAATGAACAAAATTAGAACCGATAAATCCAGCTCCACCGGTAACAAGAATAGTTTTTTGATTTGACATATTAAAGCTCCATTTCTTCAATTTGATTTTCCAATTGGGTAATTTTTTTTTCAAGATATTTAGATTTTTTTTGCTCTGCTTCTAAAGAAGATTGAAAAAATCCTGCCATAAAAGCCAAAATAATGATGACTAATAGCATAAGTCTAATAAGATTTTTAGTTGAAAATAGCATGAATACTTTCAGTAAATTTGTTTTGATCTTTAATTTTATAGATCCACTGTTGTTTACTCTGCCAGAGTGGAGGATTATAAATTACTCCCTCTTTATTATCTGGATAAATACTGAGCTGATGTTTTTCAAAATCTATTTTTGCATTTTCTTTACTCATGTGATCGATAAAAACAGTACCAATCTGAATAATTTTTTCTAAAGAAATACTTGAAGAGAAATAATCTAGATAAAAACGATAAAGTTGACCCAATTTTTGAGGATCTCTGATATTTAAAATTTGTTTAGACAAAGCTTGTAAAACTAATTGTTGTCTGTAGGCTCTAGCTTCATCGGTACCCTCATCACCCTCACTATAACGACTCCTCATGTATTTAAGAGCAGTAGAACTGTCCATTTTTTGTAAACCTTTGGTAAAGCTAATTTCTTCATAAAGTATTTCAGGATCAGTGACAACACTAACATCAATTCCAGGCACAGGGAAAGTAGGATCTGTAAATGCAACTGGGACATCAATTTCTATTTCTCCAACTATGGTAATTAATTTTTCTAAATCTTCGATGCCAAGTACAATTACGTGATCGATACTTTGACCACTTAATTGTTCAATAATTTCTTTGGGAAATTGTTCTGGATTATCAGGATATTTATCTCGACCATAAAAATAAAGAGCGTTAATTTTGGTTTGGTAATCCTCTAAATACAAATCTCTGGGAAAAGTAAGAGTTTTAATTTTACTATCTTCAAAATTAACTTGTAAAAACAGCATGGTATCGGTTAATTCTGGATCTCCATCTCTACCACTTAATTTATCAGTTCCTAAAATTAAAAAGTTATATTTTTTTGGTAGCTGTTCAATGTTTTGATAATTAGTTTGAAATTGATCAACTGAAGCAGAAGCAGTATTTAAAACTTCTTCTTTGCTTATATTGGCCGATTGAGCGAAACTTTTAATAAAACGGTTAGTTTTAATTGTAAAGTAAGTAAAAATCACAATAATGCTTAAGATCAAAGCTAATATGAAGAAAAGAAAGATTTTTAAGATCAGTTTTGGTTTTTTATACTCGAGAGCAAGTACTAAATCAGTGTTCATTGGCTCCAAGTATATTGGAAAAGTCGCTTATTTTCAAAGAGAAAAAAGTCGACTAGAATGAATTTTGTATGGATGATCAAAATATTTTACCTAACAACGAATTAGACGATGAGCTTAGTACAGAAGAAATAGAACAAATTAAAAAGAAATCTGTTAAGGGAGTTTTGTCTTTTTTTATACGTACTTTAATTTTACAAGGTATCGGCTTAGCTTCTGCTTTTGTTTTAAGTGCTTTTCTTTCACCAGAGGATTTTGGGATTTTTGGCATAGTAACGCAGATAATTGCTTTGTTGGTTTTCTTTTCAGACATTGGTTTAGCTGCATCTTTAATTCAAAAGAAAAATGAACCAACAGAAGATGATTATAAAACTGCTTTTACAGTGCAAATGTTATTGGCTTGGGCAATTTTCTTTATAGTTTTAATTATTATTAAGTTGGGTTTCTTGAATGTTAAAATTGGTAACGAAGGTATTTTAGTACTTTTTGCTCTGGCAATTTCTTTTCCTTTAGCGACTTTCAAAACAATTCCTTCAATTATTTTGGAAAGAAAATTGGATTTTAATAAATTAGTTTTGCCACAAATTTTTGAGCAATTTGTTTTCCATTCAATTTTAATTGTCATGGCTTGGAAAGGTTATGGAGTGGCTTCATATTTTTATGCCATTATTTGTCGTAGTGTAATAGGTTTAATCGTTATACAAATTTTGCAACCTTGGAAACCAAAGTTGAAAATTAATAAAGATTCATTAAAAGGTTTACTTGGTTTTGGCTTTAAATTTCAACTGAATGATTTTTTAGCTCGTGTTAAAGATCAACTTTATTTTTTAGTTTTGGGAGCATTTTTGCCGTTGAAAGATTTTGGTTATTTACAGTGGTCAAAAAATTGGTCTATGTATCCATATAATTTGACTGTGCAGAATGTTATGTCTATAACTTTTCCAACCTTTTCTAGACTGCAAAATCATAAGGAATTACTTAAAAAAGCGATTGAAAAATCCATTTATTTTATTGCTCTTTTTATTTTTCCAATTTTAATTGGCATGTCTATTTTTATTTATCCTTTGACTGAATTAGTTGATAAATACACCAAGTGGCAACCAGCCATTTTTGGTTTTGTTTTGTTTTCTCTCAGCGTAGCTTGGTCGGCAATTTCTACTCCACTTATTAATAGCTTAAATGCCATTGGTAAAATTAATCAAACTCTTAAATTAATGGTGATGTGGACTGTTTTAACTTGGGTTTTAACACCGATCTTAGTGTGGAAATTTGCTTTTAATGGCGTAGCAATTGCGGCTTTTTTAATTTCCTTAACTTCTATTTTTTCAGTTTTTATGACCAAAAAATATATTGCTATAGAAATTATGAAAAATATTTGGCCTCAATTATTAGCTGGCTTTGGCATGGCTGTTTTCGGATTTTTAGGAATTAAATTATGGAGTCAAAGTTATATAAACTTTTTCTTAGGAGGAATTTCTTCATTTTTATTTTATATTGTGATTTTCCTAGCTTTAGCCGGAAGAAGATTCGTCACAGAAATTAAAAGTCTTAAGAAAAATCTATGAAAATCAATCTGATAATTATATTTCTAATTATTTTTTCCAGATTTTTTGCTTTTAATCTTTCTCCAAGTAGTCCATATTGGGAAGAGGTTGCTTTGGGATATGATGCTTATAGCATTGCCCAAACAGCTAGAGATCATCATGGTAATTTTTTACCTTTGACGGCTTTTGAATCTTTTGGTGACTATAAACCCAGTCTTTATTTTTACACAGCAATTCCCTTTATTAAAATTTTTGGTCTAAATACTTTTGCCGTCAGATTGCCCACAGTTTTAGCTTCCATCGCTATTATTTTTGGTACAGCGCTTTTGGCTAAAAATTTATTTTTTAAATTTTATGTCAAAAATGATCAAAAAAATGCTAACTTTATTTATTATTTAACTTTGTTTTTAACTAGCATTTCTCCATGGCTAATGATGTTTTCTCGTTCAGCATGGGAAAGTACCTTGGCAACAGCTTTAATTATTTGGGGAATTAATTTTTATTTATTTTTTATTTTTTCCAATAAAACTAAATGGATTGTTTGGGCAAGCATTGCGCTTGTTTTATCAACCTATACTTATCATTCGGCCAGAGTAACGGCGCCTTTAATTGGTTTACTTTTAACTATTTTTTATTTAATTTCACGATTGCTTAAAAAAGAAAAGTTGAATTGGCGAGCCCTATTAATGGCTTCATTAATAGCTTTATTTATTTTTACGCCAGTTGCAAAATCTTTATTTCTTAAAACTGGTCAGCAACGTATTGCAGAAACCAGTATTTTCAATGATATTTCTATAATTGAACAAAGTAATGAAGCAATTGAAAATCATGGTAGAACTAAATTAAATAAAATCATTTATCATCGGTATATTTTTTTTGCTAAAGAAGCGGGCTTAAATTTTTTAGATCACTTTAATTTTAAATATCTGTTTGTTAGTGGTGATAATAATCCTAGGCACAGCTCACAAAATTTTGGCGAATTCTATTATTTTGATTTATTATTTTTTGTTTTTGCTTTAGTTTTTCTTTTTAAAAAGAGAAATATAGCGACTGCAATTTTGTGTTTTATTCTTTTTGCTGCTGTTTTGCCAGCTTCTTTTACCAAAGACACTCCTCATGCTTTAAGAACATTAGTAGCTTTACCTGTTTTAATTATTTTCTTAAGTTTTGGCATTTGGCAATTTTTAGAATTGTTTAAAAATAACCAGATTAAAACAATTACTACAAAAATAGTTATTTTAATTTATCTAGTCTTTTTTGCTTTGTTCTTTTATCAACTAATTTATATTTATCCAAATAAATATAAGCCAGAATGGCAATTTGGTTATCAGGAAATGATTGGTAAGTTAAATAAAATAGAAAATAATTATGAAACAATTTACATTACGAGAGAGCAGGGTAGGCCAGCCATGTATTATTTCTTTTATACTGAAACTGATCCTTCATTAGTGCAAAACGCCAATCAATTAGCTAAAAAAGATCAGGGTGAATTTTTAGAATTTCAAAAAATTAAGTTTATTGATAAACCAGAACAAATTGATTTTAATAAACAAGCATTAATCATTAGTTCTTTAAATTTTTATCAAAATTCTTTTTCTAAAGATAGTGTGCCTTTAATCGATAAAACTGATGGAGCAACTTGGGTGTTTTATGAAATCAACTAAAATCTTATTATTGGCGATCTTTTTTTTAGGACTGGGCTTACGTTTATTTAATGTAGCTAAATTGCCAAGTATTTTAAATAGAGATGAAGCAGCTTTGGCTTATAATGCTTTTTTAATTAAAGAAACTGCTCAAGATGAGTGGCAAACCAAGTGGCCATTAACTTTTAAATCTTTTGGTGATTATAAGTTACCTGGTTATACTTACTTGTTGGCTTGTTTATTTACTATTTTGCCAATTAATGATTTCTCTACTCGTTTACCTTCAGTTTTGGCAGGGAGCTTTTTAATTTTATTAGCTTTTTTCTTTGCCAAAGATGTCTTGCAAGTTAAAAAATCATCCGCTTTATTAATGTCACTATTAATTGCTATTAGTCCAGTATTTTTCTTTTATTCAAGAATTGCCTTTGAAGCCAACCTAGCTTTGTTTTTATTTGTAAGTGGTTTGTATTTTTTACTTAAAGATAAAGAAAATTTCTTACTTGGTGCTTTTTTCTTGTTTCTGGCAGTTTTAACTTACAACACTCCACTTTTATTGTTACCTTTTTTAATACCACTTTTGATTTATAAAATTGGTTGGCGAAATAAGAAAAAATGGCTCAAGCCTATTGTTTTATTGGCACTGATTTTAGTATGGGCAATTTTAAATTTTCACGCCCTGTCTTCACAAAAAAGTGGGATTACTATTTTTAGTGACCAAACCGTATGGGAAAACTTTGCTAGTTACAGATCTAATTTTAATGGTGTTTGGCAAATTATTTTAGGTAATAAATATGTTTTTTATGGACAAATAATTTGGCAAAATTTACTTGAAAGTTTTTCACTTAATTTTTTAGTAAAAAATGGTGGAAGTCATCCATGGCATGCTTTACCTAGGTACGGACATCTTTTTTATTTAAGTTATTTTCTAGCTATTTTTATGGTCATTGATATTTTGGGAGAAATTGTTATTGCCGTATTTGACAAATCATTTAAAAAGAAACATTTAATTTTGTTTTATTTGTTGATTGTAGCTTTAGCTCCATCAGTGGTCACGGTTGATAGTCCTCATGCCACTCGTAGTTTATTTTTCTTTTTTATTTTTACAGCCCTAGCGGTTTTATTTGTTGATAAGCTTATTAAAATTTTTTCTAAACAAAGTAAATTAATTTTTATAGCTATAATTTGTACTTTATCTGTAGAAAGTTTTTTTTATTATCGACAGTATTTTTTAAACTATCCTAGTCAAAGCGAAAAAATTCTTTACAGTCAATTTAAAGATTTAATTATTGAATCTCAAAAAAAATATCCTGAAGAATCAACTGCGGTGATAGATGATGGTGGTTACCAATATATTTTGACAGCTTGGTATTTAAAAGTGCCTAGCGATAAATTTTTCGCTACAATGAATTATCAACAAGCCGATCATATTAATTTTTATTACGGAGAAAAACTACTCAATTATCATTTCATTAAAAATTTAGAAGATAGAAAAGTAACAGAAAAAGTAGTTTTAGCAAAAGATTTGGGTTTAATTAAATATGACTAAAAAACAAGAATTTTTAATTTTAGCCATTATTATTTTACTGGGAGTCTTTTTACGTTTTTACCAATTTAGTACAAATCCTGCCAGTTTATATTGGGACGAAGCAGCCATAGCTTTGGATGCTTATAGTATTAGTGAAACTGGCAAAGATATTCACGGCATGAATTGGTTGCAAGCAATTTTAGCTTCCTATGGTGATTTCAAAGCTCCGGTTTTAATTTGGTTAGTTAGTTTGTCAGTTAAAATTTTTGGCATGAGTGCTTTAGCGATTCGTTTGCCAGTGACTTTGTTTTCTGTACTAAATATTTATTTAATTTATTTATTAAGCAAAAATTTATTGAGTTTAACTGGTACTTTGGCTAAAAGATATAAATTAATGCCGATTTTGACGGCTTTGGTGGTGGCGATTTCTCCCTGGTCAGTACATTTTGGACGAATTGCTTTCGAATCCAGTCTTTCTGTGGCCTTTTTCTTAATAGCTTTAGTATTTTTTGTTAAAGCGATTAAAACTAAAGGATTTTATTTTCTATTAAGTACAATTTTTGCCGTTTTAGCAACTTACACATATTATTCACTGAGAGCAATTATTCCTTTGTTTTGTTTAACTTTGATCGCAATTTTTTTTAAAGAAATTAAAAGAAAAAAACTTTGGTTAATTACTTCGATGTTATTTTTTGTTTTAGCGATACTACCAATTCTGCAATCTCCTTATTATGAAGCCAGTCAAAATTATCGTTTGAATAACAACAACTTGGTGCATGCCACACAAGCAATTACAGAATCGAGTCAGTATTTAGAAAAATATAATTCCAATCTATTGGCGAGATTGTTTTATCATCGTTACATCTTTATGGCCCGTGATTTTGTGATTAATATGAGTACACATTTTAGTCCAAACTTTTTATTTTTTAAGGGAGATAGTAATTTGCGACAACATTCTGGTTATTTCGGTGAGTTTTTGATGGTAAGTTTGCCTTTTTATTTTTTAGGAATTTTTTTATTATTCAAAAATTTAAAAAGTAAATTAAGTTTATTTTTATTATTTTTAATGTTTTTAGCTCCAATCCCAGCTTCACTAGTTTATGAAGTGCCACATGCTTCAAGAGCCATTTATTTATTTATTCCTTTGGCCATAATCATTGCTTGGGGCATGAACGAAATTTTTTTATTAAAAAATAAAATTTTTTCTTCACTCTTAATTATTTTATTTTTAGTTAATGCAGTTTTTTATTACAATGATTATTTTAATCATTATCCTAAAAGATCTAGTGAAGCCTGGCTTTATAGTTATAATCAGGTAGCTCTTTATCTCAAAGATCATTATCAAGAATTTTCGAAAATAGAAATCAGTGAACACTATTGGTTTCCCAATATTTTTATTTATTATCAATTTCCAGAATTATTAAATAAAAGAGTCAAGACGCAGGAGTTGGCTTTAGAAAATCCTTTTAATCTTTTACTTGATCAAAATGATGTAAATAAAAAACAAGCTAAATTTATTTATTATGAAGATGAGATTCCAACGGGTTTTAATATTGTTAAAAATTTTGATTTTTTAAATGGAGAACCTAGTTTAATTTTAGTGACTAAAGAAAATGAGTTATGAAAAATTTTTTGAAAGTTCTTTTTTTTACTCTATTAACTCTAATTAGCTGTCGTTATTTTTTTCACATTGGGGTGCCGGTTACCCATGATGGAAATAATCACTTAGTGCGTTTTGCCAACTATAAAATAGCAGTTAGAGAGTTGCAAATTCCACCACGCATTGCTCCAAATTTAGTCAATGGTTACGGCTATCCTGTTTTTAATTATAATTATCCTTTAGCTAATATTTTATCTTTGCCTTTTTCGATTTTAAATATTAACTATGAAATTGCCTATAAAATAATCATTATTTTTTTTGTTTTTATGGCTTTCGTGGGAGCTAATTTATTTTTAAAAAGTAAAAATTTTTCTAAAAGTGCGCGAGCCTTTGCCTTAATGGTTTTTGCTCTCAATCCTTATATTTTGACGAGCATTATTTTCAGAGGCAATATTGGCGAAGTGATGGCTTGGGGAATTTTACCTTGGATTTTTTATTTTTTAGAAAACCTAAAGAATGAAAAAATATTTTTTAGTAAAAGTTTGTTTCTATTAATTCTTTGTTTATCAGCGCTGTTTTTAGCTCACAACATCGTTGCTTTTTTTGCCAGCATTTTATTAATCTTTTATTTAATTTTTACTTATGGAAATGATTGGCAAGCTTGGAAAAAATTTATTTTGAGCTTAATTTGGTCTTTTGTCATAGCCTTGTGGTTTTGGTTACCAGCAATTATGGAGAAAAATTTAACGATTTTAGATAATGTTGATTTAACTCTTAATTATGCACAACACTTCCCAAGTTTAAGTCAATTGCTTCGTTTGCCAATACAATTTGGCTATTCATATTGGGGTCAAATTGACTCAATATCTTTTGGACTTGGAGCAGTGCAATTATTAATAACTTTTTTAGCCGGAATTTATTTATTTAAAAATAAAGCAAAAAAGAACTTGGTTTTTTTCATTGCCTTATTTGTTTTGCTGATTGGACAGCTTGAAATGGCGAAGCCACTTTATGAAATCATTCCTTTTGCTAATTTTATTCAGTTTCCTTGGCGTTTAGCGCTTTTGTTTTCTATTGTTCTCTTACCAATTTCTGCTTTGATTTTTAGTAAAGCTAAAAAATCTATAAAATTAATTTTAATTTTTATAATCGTTTTTCAATTTTTGCAATTT
>Ga0209717_1000536_pt1 | contig 46159 bp, 50 predicted proteins | sample AD_UKC048_MetaG_FD_184418 | JGI IMG/M metagenome (GOLD analysis project Ga0209717, IMG submission 184418) | Active sludge microbial communities of municipal wastewater-treating anaerobic digesters from USA - AD_UKC048_MetaG (SPAdes) (version 2) | ecosystem: Engineered > Bioreactor > Anaerobic >...
TGTTTGTAGGTAATAATCCACGTGCAAAAAATGCTGCCCTGCAAGCCAGTATCCATAAGGCTTTCGCATTCGACTTAGGGCTTTAGCACTTAGTGAGAATGGTGATGCCAAGTACTGGTTCAGGGCTATGCCCGTGAAGTTTGATGTTATGACTTAGGTAACACTAAGGTTTTACTCTGCTCTTGCTGGTGACCTTGCGCACGTTTTAAGGCCTCAGCCGCTTCAGGAGGCATGTAGTTTTCGTCATGTTTTGCCAATACTTCGCTTGCCGTAAATATTCCATCAGCCCCAATTTTACCTTGAACTACCGCACCTTTGCCTTCTTTAAATAAATCTGGCAACACACCTTTATACACCACAGGCACAGTTTTGGCAGTGTCCGTCACCACAAAATTAACCGTTAAGCCATCGTCACCGCGCTTAATGCTGCCCATTTCAACTAAGCCGCCAACGCGAAAATTAGTTTCTTTTGGCACCTCACCTTGACTAACTTGCGTGGGTGTGTAAAAAAACGCCATATTACTATTGAGTGCATTTAACACCAAAGTAACAGCTGACCCAAGCAGCAGTAAACCCACAGCAATCAGGGCAAATCGTTTGTGTCGGGCTTTAAGTACCATATTTACTCCGTTATAAAATCATTCTTGCGAAAAGTCAAAAGCATCTTGCGCAAGCAAATGTGTTAAGCGCAAGGCTTCTTTGTTGCGCGAACGCAAGGCTATGACCTCCCAAATCACACAAAGTGCCGTTAAGCCAAACGAAGTCCACACAAAAAAGGCGTAGCCGCCCATATTAAAAAACGCTTGCCAGCTTTGCCACTGCATTATGGTTTCCCTTCGCTTCCAATAGATTTCACCCAGTTAGCGTGACGCTCACGCTCTAGCATAATGCAACGCACTCGCATTAGAGCCACAGCAATGGTGTACATCCAAAAAGCCAGTGCCATGAGTATCATGGCTTCAAACATGGTGGAAGCCATTTTTGGTGCAGCACCCATGTTAATACTTGAGCCTTGGTGCAAGGTGTTCCACCATTTGACTGAGCCATAAATAATCGGCACCATCACTGTGCCAACAATGGCTAATAGTGCGCCCGCGCGGTCTGCTTTGCGCGGATCATCAATGGAGGCTTGCAGTGCAATAAAACCTAAATATAAAAATAATAAAATGAGTTCTGAAGTTAATCGTGCATCCCACACCCAATAAGTGCCCCACATCGGCTTACCCCAAAGCGAACCTGTTACCAGTGCTAAAAAAGTAAATATTGCGCCCGTTGGGGCAAGCGCTTGCGCCATCATGGCGGACAACCTCGAATTTAGCGCCAATCCTACTGCTGCCCAAAATGCCATAGCCAGATAAATCACCATCGACATCCAAGCTGCGGGTACATGCACAAAAATAATCCGATAAGCTTCACCTTGCTGAAAATCCGTCGGGGCAATAGCAAAGCTGATATACAAGCCATATGCTGCCATGATGACCGCCAACCAAGCAAACCATGGAATCATTTTACCTGCCGTTGGGTAAAATGTTTGCGGGGAAGCATTGTGAAATAAAGTATCTGCAAAGTAGGCAGATTGACGCATTAAAGCTGCACCCAACATGACTAGCGCTATATTTACACTTAAATATTTAGCGCCATGCACAAATAACATTAAACCAGCGCCAGCAATGGCAATGACGAAACCCAAAGCAAATATTATTTTTTTCATAAAATAATTACTCGATAGAAATTCTTAGCGCCGCCGCAGTTGCCAGCGGTGCTAATACTACAGCCAATAACGAAATTGCGCCCAATAATGAAAGGTGCGCTTGTGGGCTCATCCCACTTTGACTGGCCGATACTGCCAAAGCACCAAAAATCAGCACTGGAATATACAGCGGCAACACCAACAATGCAACCAACAACCCACTACCTCGCGCGCCTAGCGTTAATGCCGCGCCTATCGCGCCAATGAGACTGAGTGCTGGGGTGCCAAGTAATAATGATATTACCAAAATTAAAATCGCATTATTTGGCAATGCATATTGTAAACCTATCACCGGCGCGAGTAATACCACGGGCAAACCACACACTAGCCAATGCGCCAAAATTTTAGCCGTAACCAACAAAAATAAAGGTTGAGGTGATAACAGCATTTGCTCTAGCGTGCCATCAGCAAAATCTGTAGCAAACAGCCGCGATAACGAAATCATCCCAGCCAACAATGCCGCAACCCACAACACACCTGGTGCTATTTTACTTAAAATAGCAGAATCCGAGCCAATGCCCAAGGGAAACAAGCTCGACACAATCACAAAGAAAAACAAAGTGGTCGCCACATCTGAACGCCGACGGTATGCCTGCAGTAAATCGCGTTTTAATACGGTGAGCCAAGCGCTATTCATTTGCTTAGTCTTAACGTTTGCGTAGATTGCGCGTTGACAGCCACATCCTGATGCGTGGTTAAAATAGCCATACCGCCGTGTGCTAAATGCTCGCTTATACGCGTTGCCAACACTTCAACCGAAGCCACGTCTAGCGCAGCAAAAGGCTCATCTAAAATCCATAATTTGGTTTTTGCCAGCCAAAGCCCAGCTAATGCCACACGCCTTTTTTGCCCTTGTGAAAGTACGCGTGCGGGCAAATGCGCACACCGCGCAATGCCAATTGCAGTTAATGCCGCAAGCGCACTAGCATCACTTACATTATTGCCTGCTAAACGGGCATTGGTTTGCAGGTTTTCAAGTGCGGAGAGATCATCTTTTAGGCCGTTTAAGTGGCCTAAATAGGTAAGGTTTGACAAGTAAGATTCGGCGGCTTGTTTGATTTTATTGCCTTGCCATAATACTGCGCCATCTTCAGGCGTAAGCAGCCCACAAAGCATGCGCAATAGACTGCTTTTACCGCTACCATTTTCGCCCAGCACATACAGCAAGCCACCTGATTGCAAGTCAAAACTAACGTTTTTAAATAGCAATCTGTCACCACGTAAGCAAGCCAAACCTTGAGCGGCTAGCATGGGTAGATGGCTCTAAAATAAGGCGAAAAAGCTAAATAATCAGCGTGAACGACAACCATGAAAAATAAGAAGTGACGCAATAAATAGCGCAATTATACCGACTTTTGTAACACTTGTTGCAGTAATAAACCTGCTGCTGCAAAGCCAAATGCGGCCGTCACGCAGACACTAGAGCCATATCCTGCGCAGTTTAAGCCTGTTATTGCGCTATTTTCTGCATCGCATGTGGCAACTGGCTTGATTGTTTCTTCATCCGAATACACGCAGGACACGCCTAACTTTGTAGGTTTTGCGCTACTGGCTTTGGCAAAAGCATAATCACGGCGCAGTAAATTACGCACTTTTGCCAACAATTTATCATGACTCACTTGGCTTAAATCCGCTTGCTTAATGCGCGTAGCGTCAATGCGCCCACCCGCGGCACCAGTCATCACCAAGGGAGTTTTGTTGGTTTTGCAATAAGCTGCAATCGCTGCCTTAGCTTTAGCATCGTCGATACAATCTATGATGCCATCGTAGTGCTGATTTAATAAGTTGTTAATATTTTCTGGCGAAACAAAATCTTCAATCTCTATCACCCTAACAAGCGGGTTAATCAGCTTGATACGCTCGGCCATCGCGCTTACTTTTGCCTTGCCAAACGCGCCATTCAAGGCATGTAACTGGCGATTCACGTTCGATTCGGCAATATTATCTAAATCTACCAACGTAATAGCACCCACCGCATTGCGCACCACCGCTTCTGCCGCCCACGAGCCCACACCGCCGATGCCAATCACGCAAATATGTGCCGCTTGCAACTTAGCCAAACCTTCTGCACCATAAAGCCGAGCAACCCCACCAAAGCGGCGGGCAAAATCAATTTCTTCTTGCATTTAGAACACTCAACGATTGAATATCCAACATCATAACGATGCCGCTAAAATTAGGCTAATTATTATGAAATACAAATATTGATATTTAACTACATCATTTAACCCGATAAAAAATAACACCCCTGCAAGCCGCGTGGTTACTGGCTTGTAGAGGTGGTGCAATAATGTACAGTCAAAAAACACTAATATTTAGCTTAATCTAGGTGTATTTAAGGTTCGTAAAAAACCTATTTAATGCTCGCTAGTTACGCCAAATTTGAGCAGAATATCTTTTTTCATTTTCTAGCCATTCTTTTGCTAGTTTAAACTGACGCGATACTTTAAGTGCCTCTGGAAACCGAGCGTTAAAGTAGATAATCGCTACTTTTCGTGGGTGAGCCTCGACGGAAGCCTCAATGCGTTCAATGACGGTGGACATAATGGCCGAGCCAAATGGGTTGTAGAAAAAAAACACATTGGCATTGGGTGGAATAGCATAAAGAGTAGCATCTTGGTGAACAAACGAAACTTTATCAGCAAATTTTGAGTGCCTTTTGTTTAACTCAGCCGCATTGTGAAGTTCTTCGTCAAACTCCACGCCTATACTGTGTTTAGCGCCTAAATATGCAGTTGCAAACACGACTCTGCCCAAACCAGAACCAAAATCAACAACCACGCTATCCGCGTTAATATTGGCTTCTTTAGCGAGCGTAAAAACCTCTTGGTACGAGGTAGGCATGTAGTCAAACTTACACGTTGGGTTTTGCAAATCGTATTGGTCCACTTGCTTATAACCAAACGTTTCAACACGCAACAGGTGGTCATAATAAGTATCTTTTGGATGCAGTAATTTAGCTTTAAGATTTTTGCCACGTAAACTTTTTAACAAGTTCAACATAATCCCTCCTTAAGCAATTTGTTGCGCTGACTTTGACTTCAGCAGACCACTTAACGCGTATTCAAAATTACGCTCATTTTCAACTAAACTCAACACATATTAACTTACACTTCCCTAGTGATGCGCTGCAAGCCAGTATCCATGCGGATTCTAGCGGTGATATTTTTTCTCGTAGGGTTTTGCTGTGCTTTAAAGTGATTTTACACGTTTAAATTTTTAACCTCACATTTAAGTTTCGAGCGCGACAAAAGCCACCGCTAAGTTTTTTTCATCGCTAATACTAATATGTGTTTTTGTAATGTTTTTGCTAAGTAAAAATGCTTGCAACTCTTCTGCCAGCACCAAAATAGGTTTACCTAAGTCATCGTGCGAAACCGCAATATTTTGCATGGTAGCGGGCGCACGCAGACCCGTACCTAAGGCTTTTGAAAAAGCTTCTTTTGCGGCAAACCGCTTGGCAAGAAAACGCGCTTGCAGGTGTGTGTCTTTGGTTTTCATATCCTCATAACCGGCCAACTCGTTTTCAGCAAGAATGCGCTTAGCTAAATCGTGACCAAACTGGCTGATAGACGCTTCCATACGCGCAACTTCCACAATATCCGTGCCGATGCCAAAAATCATTTTCATCCTCTTTTTAAATGCGTTTCATCATACCATTGCCATGTGCCAAATGGATAATTTTCAACATTTTGCTTTAAAAACATCAAGCTACTCACAAAATCACTACATTTTGAGGATTTTTCAAGTATGATTGGCCTTTTTTAATCGGGTGACTTGCCTATGAGCTTCGCGCGTTGGTGGTTTGAACGTTTTAGAGAGTTTCGCAGTTTTCGCTGGTATTTTAACCCGCGTTGGGTCAATGTCGAATCGGGAGAAAGAGCCGAGCCGGCACTGAGGCTTCAGCTTAATGAGGCCGCACAGCCAGATGAGGCAGGTCGTGTACATGTGCCCCCGGAACTTGAAGAAATTCGGCAAGCTTACGAAAACAAGTCCATTGACTTGGTTGAGCTATTCAGAAAGCGCAGTAACCGGATTTATGCAAAGCTGGATGTGTGTGCCGAAAAAGGCATTACCAACGCACACTTGATGCGCCGCGATTTGTTTAGTTATTCCAAAACGCTGGCATTTATGGGCAAGTATAAATTTTTGGTGTGGGTGCTGTTTATTTTGGGCTTATTTGGCTTGGCAGCGCTCGATTTTGCGCCAACATTGCTGGTGTTTGAAGCCTTGATGGAAAGTGATACGGTGTCTATCGGCGCGGCGTTGGGGTTGGATGACGACACGGCTAGGATGGGTATTTTGATACTCTCCACCATGTCGTTTTTGATGATTATTGTGCTGATTGGCCACGTGGTTGCCAAACTGGTCGCTTCCAGCTATCTGGATGGCGAGGTGCCGGTATTCGGAATTGTGATTTCGCTGGTGGTGGCCTTGGTGTTTATTGATGTGGCTTGGATACGTGAAGCGCACGAGGTTAAAAGTATCGAAACCAGCTATGAAGCCTATGTGAAAACCTTCAAAAAAGACATTACGCTGGGCAGACGTACCGCTGAAGAAAAGCCGTTACTGATTGACGAGTGGAAACCCGGTTATATCACACGTGCAATGTTTAGCTCGGCTATTTTCGTGCTGATTTCCATCATGATTTTTATCGTGGCGGTGTATTTCAGTTTATGGCGCGTCTATGGCGATATCCGCATGATTACCCGACACTTCAAGCAAAACCGCTATCGCACGCGCTGCGCACAACTCACGGCCGAACTTCGCAATGAAGCCAATTTACTGAACAATAGCTGGGAGAAACTTCGCCAATCCGCACAAATGGAAGTGGAGCAATTTATGATAGGTGTGCGCCAAGGGCTACATAAAAATCTGAAAGAATATGAAAACGGCAACAACACCTTGAGCAAGGCTGAAGCCGCGATTTCCGCCATCAACAAAGAGTTTTCCAAGCGTTTGGAACTTCCACATTCTTTTACCAATGCCGAAAGAACATTTATCCCCAACCATGAGGAAGAATGGGGGCTGCGTTACAGCACGTTTCTGACCGAGGCCGTGCTGTATGAAGCGTTTGAAAAAGGCACCAAAGATGCCATCAATTTGGGTATTAAAAACCCAGAGTCAGCAGTGGATGCAATTGTAGATTACAAATGTGCGGATGAAAAAAGTGTACATTGGTTGCCCGGCCTGAATAAAGAAGAATGCGACAAACAATATGAAGCGGGCTTTATTGAAGGTAGCCAAGTGCCGCACGGCGCAGCCTGGACAAATGCTCGCCTGCGCACACAAGCAGCCACTTAAACCATAATATTCTCAAGGAAAAAAGATGAAACTCACTTTATTAAAATCAAGTTTAATCACCGGCTTGTTAATGCTTGCCGCGCCTATCGCCGCCTACGCCACACAAACCTTGGCTTATTTTGATGCGAGCTCGTCGGCAAAAGAGTATCACCAAAACTACGCGCAAGATTTTGAAAAGTACGTGGCAAACGCCAAAACAGGTGATACCTTTGTGTTAAGCCGCATTACTGTGGAATCGCACAATTTTGCACCTTTTGGCACTTATACCATTGAGGCACCGGCAAAAGGCTTATCAGCCAAACGTAAAAAAGAGCTAGAAGACGAAGCGCGTGACGAAATCATTACCGCGGTGCCTATCGCGCTCAAACAACCCACCGAAGTGGACGCGACCAATATCATTGGTGCGCTGACTTCAGCGAACGATTACTTTAAGCAAAAAAACATACCGGTAAACGAGCGTGTGATTCTGCTATTTACCGATGGCATGGAGCAAAGCAAAATCAATAAAATCAATATGGAAAAAGCGATTCCCAAGACCATTCCGGCCAATCTTGTTTTACCTGCCGATTTAAAAGCCAAAGTGTATATGATTGGCGTAAACGCGCCGAATAAGGCTGGCGCACAAGAAGCTATGCGCAATTTCTGGCAGCAAGTCATCAGCAAAACAGGCTCTACGCTGGAAATGTTTTTGCAGCGCTACCCTTAGCGCCTGCTTGGCTTAATCTTGCTTGGCTTGATAACGTTGAAAGGTCTATTCAATCATCTGAGGCACCTTTGCCTCACAGGCTTTGTGCTGTTGGTCGCCCTTGGCCTAAGCGCGTGTTCCAATCAGATTGGCAACACTTATCTGGTGGACACGCCGGACGGACAAGCCAGCGTCGGGAAAATCAGTCAAACCCACTATCTTTTTAGCAGCCATCAAACAACTGCCGAAATTGAATATTTTGCCCCGGTTGCCAAAACCATCAAGGCACCGCTTGATGTGCTGATTTTATTTGACCGCACCATGAGCATGGAAAATGTCATCAAATCTACCGCCCAAGCCTCGGCAAAACTCGTGCAGGATGTACAAAAAATCGCACCGGATGCGCGCTTTGCCGTTGCCGCAGTGAGCGATTATTCGCCTTTATATACCGATGATGCGGATAACCGCACATGGCTTCTTTTGAGCGACTTTTCCTTAAAACCGGAGGCAATCGAAACTGCAATCCGGCAAATTCAATTGGTGAATGGTGGCGATACGCCGGAGGCTTATAGCCGCGGCTTATACGAGTCTGCGCAATTGGCTTGGCGGCAAGAGGCTAAAAAAATCATCATCTTTTTTGGCGATGCCACCGCGCAAATTGCCGACCCCGGCCGTGATGAAACGCTAAACACAGCAGACGACTTGCAACTCCCAAATGTATTAGCCGCATTGCATGCAAAAGAGATTACCGTGATAGGCATCCACACGCGCAATGACAGTGAAGTGGTAGCCGAATTCAAACGCATCAGCCAAGCCACCAATGGCAAAGCCGTCTCGCTGGTGGATGCAGACCAATCTGCACAAGTGATTAAAGACTCCATCAACGAAGCCCTGTTAACGCCACCCGGCATCATGGCACTTGACGAACACGCCGGCTGGATAAACACCTCTATCACCGAAAATTCGCTGGGCAAACACGGCAAAGCCCGCTACCAAATTCACATCACCGCCCCTGAAGGCACGCCCGCAGGTGTTTATATGATTCCCTTAAAGCTAACCTCCACTGAAGACAACCCTGTCGTTGCCGCGTTAGCAAATAAACCGTTTGAACTAAAAATCATTACCGGATGGATAAACCATCCGTTTCTGCTTTGGTTGCCACTGGCGGTGTTACTGGCTTATTTATTGTACATCGCACTTTCTATGATACGTGGCGGCTACGCGCAAACGCGTTACGTGCTTTCTCGCGGGGATTACGATGCAGAGCGTTATGGGTTGGGATATTTACTGCTGGATGTGTTATTTATTTGCACGATTATCTGCACCTGCACCGCTCTATATTTGCAGGCAAGCCAGCAAGTGTTAAGTCAAATTCTCTAATTTTTTGGCGCTAAAATAGCGCATTTTCCGTAACAAAAAACAGGTATAAAATTCAGCGATTTTTAGCCAAAAATCACGCAACATCTTTTTACCTCCTCGCTAAGCCAGTCTGCATGCGGCTTGCAGAGGCACAAAAATCTCTCGGGGGGGGGATCAGCGACTTTTTTCGTTTATTTAGGCGCAAACTCTTTCATCAGCGCTTTCATTTCACGCACAGCGTTATCCCAACCCACAAAAAGCGCGTGGGCAATAATCGCGTGGCCGATATTCAGTTCTTCAAAGCCAACCATTTTGGCAATGTGATGCACGTTGTGATAGTGCAAACCATGCCCAGCATTCACTACCAGGCGCGCATCTATCGCGTGAAGCAGCGCAATTTCAATGCGCTCACGCTCGGTTTCTTGTGCAGCATCATTAAGCGCATCCGCAAACGTACCTGTGTGTAATTCAATCACAGGCGCGCCAGTTTTTACCGCTGCATCAATTTGGGCTAAATCAGGCGCAATAAAAAGTGAGGTGCGGATACCTGCATCGCCTAATTTTTTTACCGCATTTTTTACTTTATCAAAATGGCCAATCACATCTAATCCACCTTCAGTGGTGCGTTCTTCGCGGCGTTCAGGCACAAGGCACACGTCTTGCGGCGCTACTTTAAGCGCAATGGCAATCATTTCATCCGTCACCGCGCATTCGAGGTTCATTTTAGTTTGCAGCAAGGGACGTAACGCAAATATATCGGCATCTTGCATGTGGCGGCGGTCTTCACGAAGATGTAGGGTAATGCTATCCGCGCCTGATTGTTCAGCACGCAAGGCTGCTTGCACCACACTGGGGTATTTGGTGCCACGCGCCTGGCGGATGGTGGCGACGTGGTCTATATTGACACCGAGTTTTAACATTTTTAACCTTAATTGAAAAAAATTAACTATATGCTATGGTTAACCAAAGTAAGAATCCAATAAAAAGAAACACAAATATCCAGCCTAGAATGACACTTAGTTTTTTAACAGACACCTCAGAATAACCCATTTTTCTCAATATACAATTTGTTGAAGCATGCAAGAGTTCAGCGATTGTATAAAAAATGATAAAACCTATGTCATCAGGCATGTTAATGTACCAGTTTACTAAAACCCTTGTAAATCTATTAACAGTTGCCGTGTATGTAAAGGTTTATCGCCCAAATAATGCGCTAATAAATAGCGCATGAGCTGCTTGCTCTGGCTTTGGGTTGTGGTATCCGTGTAATCATTATTCAACATATCAAGCAGTGTTTTACCTGATAATTGTACGCCATTTCGATGTGCGTTAGGCTCGCCCGCACCGTGCTCCGCCTCATAGCGATAACATTTATTGATGACTATCGGCCCACCGTGCACGTCGGCAATTAAGGGCACTGCGTAGCCTAATTCTTGCAATAATTTTAGCTCAAAGCGGCGTAAGTGCGTGGCTAAATCTGTCGATTTACTTAAAGTATTGAGTGTTGTTTGGTAGTAGTTAAATAATGTTTCATGCGCGTCTTCACGCGGTAGCAAGCGCAACAAAAGCTCGTTCAAATAAAAACCGCACATTAAGGCCTCACCCTGCAGATGCACCAAGCCATGTGTCCAATCAAGGCTGTGTAAGGTTTTAAGCTCATTTTTGCCAGACCACGTACCTGACAACAACTGAAAAGATTGCAACATTCCGCGCATGGCTGAACGTGGTCTTCGCGCACCTTTAGCCACAGCCGCGACACGCCCGAACTTTTGGCTAAAAAGCTCGACAACTAGACTGGTCTCTTTAAAAGGGTAGCTGTGCAAAACATATACAGATTGGTTGTCTTGACGAAAGTTGTTTGCCAACACCATGACGATAATGAAAGTGAGCTAATAGCCCAAACTTTTTAATGCGCGTGCATTATCTGCCCAACCGCCCTGCACTTTTACCCAAGTTTCTAAATAGACTTTACCGCCAAATAATTTTTCCATATCTTGACGTGCTTCAGTTGAAATTTGCTTGAGTTTTTCGCCACCCTTGCCAATAATCATGGGCTTTTGGCTGTCTTTATCCACAATAATAGCTGCAAAAATACGGCGTAACTTTTTATCCACTTCAAACTTTTCAATTTCTACCGCCACTGAATAAGGCACTTCATCTCCTAACAATCTAAAAATCTTTTCGCGTATCAGTTCCGCCGCCAAAAAGCGCTCGTTTTTATCGGTGAGTTCGTCTTCGCCATACATGGCAGGCTGTTCAGGCAAGTATTTACGTGTCGTTTCTAGCAGTTCGTCTAAATGCAATGATTTTTTTGCGCTCACAGGCACAATACCCACAAATGGGTGTAACAAATCAAAATCTTGAATCAGTGGTAGCAAATTGTTTTTGTCGCCCATTAAATCCGCTTTATTAACGACCAAGATGACCGGTTTATCTTTAGGCAATAAGGTCAACACTTTTTCATCTGCTTCACCTAGCTTCATGGGCTCGATGACAAACAACACCACATCGACTTCGTCTAACACCTGTGTAACCGTTTTGTTTAATCCTTTATTGAGGGCGTTAAGATGTTTTTGCTGAAAACCTGGCGTATCGACAAATAAAAACTGGGTGTCTTCAGTCGTGTGAATACCCAATAAGCGATGACGCGTGGTTTGCGCTTTGCGCGAGGTAATCGCCAGTTTCAAACCCAAAATGTGGTTAAGCAATGTTGATTTACCCACATTAGGGCGGCCTACGATGGCGACGGTTCCACATTTAAAGCCTGCTGGGTTTTGGGTCATGTTTTGCTTGAAATTCCGATTAAGTTATTTCTTGGGTTTTCTAATATTAAGTTGTTCAACTTGCTGCATCGCTAATTGCGCTGCCTGTTGCTCGGCAATACGGCGGCTGGTACCTTCTCCCACAGTGCGAATATCTAATTTCTGAATAAAACACTCTACTACAAACACTTGCGCGTGGGCTTCGCCACTGGTTTGCACAATGGCATATTCAGGTACAGCAATTTTTTTTCCTTGCAGAAATTCTTGCAACAAAGATTTTGGGTCTTTATCAATAATTTTAGGGTCTATGGTAATTAGCTTTTCGTGATAAAGATTACGCACAAAGGCTTCTGCTGCGTCAAAACCACCATCTAAATACACCGCTCCGACAATGGCTTCTAAAGCATCAGCTAAGATAGAAGGCCTACGCCAACCCGAACTTTTAAGTTCGCCTTCGCCCATTTTGAGTGCATCGCCAATATTTAGACTGAGTGCAATTTCGCACAATGAGGCTTCTTTAACAAGCTGCGCACGCAAACGACTTAAATCGCCTTCATCTAATTTCGGAAAGCGCAAATATAATTGGTGCGCAATAATAAAATTGAGCACACCATCTCCTAAAAACTCCAGTCGCTCATTATTTTGCCCACTAAAGCTGCGGTGCGTCAGTGCCTGCGTCAGCAGATGGCTATCAGAAAAAACATAGCCTAGACGTTTAAATAATATCTGCTGACTCATACTAAGAATTACAATTTAGCGTCAGTCGAAGTTTCAAAATCCATTAACGCACTAATATTGCCCACCAATGGTGTGATTACTTGATACTTTGCGGTAACTACAGTATCGCCGCTGGCATTTTTACCAATTTCTAAGTCTCTGCCTGTAATAGCGGTTACATATCCAGCATCAGCACGCCTATCAAACGAGGCAATAATCTCATTTTTACTCATCGTTCCCAGTGAGTCCTGCTTCATCGCGCGAATGACCGATTTCACTGAAAAAAACTGCTGATACGCAGGAAACAGTTTCATCCCCATCATTGCCACAAACACAACCAAGCCGCCAACAAACAACATGCCCATGAGGGTTGCACCAGCTTGTTTTTTCATACTAAGGGTCTGCTTACTTAATACATTTTGCATCATATTCTCCCAATCATTATTACTTTAGCTTGCTATTTAATTGTATTGCCGATACGTGAAGCTTGATCAAAATTCATCCAAATAAAAAACGCTTTGCCTACCAGATTTCGCTCGGGTACAAAGCCCCAAACACGGCTGTCTTTACTATTATCGCGATTATCACCCATTGCAAAATATTGTCCAGCAGGCACGGTGATTTCTTCGCCATTGGCAAATTTAGCCCCGATTTCATCTGAACTGTAGCTGTTATCCCAATCATGAATCAGAATATCATGTGCTACCTGACCTAACTTCTCGCTATATCGCTTTGCTGTCATCATGTTGAGGCCTTTCTCAACATATTCATAACGTTGCAATTCAGCAACATCAAGCAACTCACCATTAATGGTGAGTCTTTTATCAAGATAGCGAATTTTATCTCCAGGTAAACCTATCACGCGTTTAATATAGTTAGTAGTAGGCTCAGGCGGATAATGAAAAACAAACACATCGCCGCGCTGCGGATGATTGACCTCATAAAAGGTATGATTTAATACTGGGTCACGCAAGCCATAAGTATATTTGTTGACCAAAATAAAGTCGCCCGTCAATAATGTTGGCATCATCGAACCCGATGGAATTTTAAAAGGCTCAACAATAAAAGAACGTACAAAAAATACCACTAAAATCACAGGAAAAAAGCTTTTAGCATATTCCAACACTTCTGGGTCTTCGCTACCATTTGCGCGCTTTTTCTTCAAAAACAAACTGTCAACGAGCCAAATTCCCCCTGTCACCATGAGCATCAGCAACATAAATAAACCAAATGGGATAATGCTAGAAACGGCTAGCATTAACGCCACTAGCGCGAACTCAGTAAATAAAAATAAGCCAAGCGTTAATTTGCGCTGAACTAGCAACACCACGCAATACGCCGCAAAAGCAACCAATAAATAGATAATCATTTGTATTTTTAACCTTAACTTTTTTTATTTATCTTCTACACGCAAAATCGCCAAAAACGCTTCTTGCGGGATTTCCACATTACCCACTTGTTTCATTCGTTTTTTGCCTTCTTTTTGCTTATCTAGCAATTTACGCTTACGTGACACATCGCCACCATAACACTTCGCAATCACGTTTTTACGCATGGCTTTAACGGTTTCACGTGCAATGATATTGGCGCCAATTGAAGCCTGAATAGCCACATCAAACATTTGACGTGGAATTAACTCGCGCATTTTCGCTGCCACTTCACGCCCGCGATGCTGACTGTTTGAGCGATGCACAATCATACTGAGCGCATCCACACGTTCCCCATTGACCATAATATCAAGCTTCACCAAATCTGCCGCACGAAACTCTAAAAACTCATAATCCATACTAGCGTAACCACGCGACACAGATTTTAATTTATCAAAGAAATCCAACACCACTTCATTCAATGGCATTTCGTAACTCAACATGACTTGACGACCCATGTACTGCATGTTTTTTTGAATGCCACGCTTGTTGTTGCAAAGCGTCATTACTGGCCCTACATAATCTTGCGGCATCAGCAAATTCACCACAATAATCGGCTCGCGCGTTTCTTCTACACGTGAAGGCTCTGGCAATCGCGATGGATTTTCAATTTGCACCACCGAGCCATCTTTAAGTAATAGCTCATAAACTACAGTTGGTGCAGTAGTGATTAAATCCATGTCGTATTCGCGCTCTAAACGCTCTTGCACAATCTCCATGTGCAACAGGCCTAAAAAGCCGCATCTAAAGCCAAACCCTAATGCAGTTGAGTTTTCCGCTTCAAACAATAAGCTTGAATCATTCAAACTCAACTTTTCAAGCGCCGTTCTTAATGCCTCAAACTGGTTAGATTCAACAGGGTAAAGCCCTGCAAACACCTGCGGCTTCACCTCTTTAAAGCCTGCAAGCGGTTCAGGCGCTGGTTTATTCGCCAACGTCACGGTATCGCCTACTTTTGCGCTGGCAAGTTCTTTAATACCCGCAATAATAAAGCCTACTTCCCCTGCTGAAAGCGACGTTTTTTGCAGTGATTTTGGCGTAAACACGCCCACTTGCTCACATAAAAAATCGCTATGCGTAGCCATGAGGCGAATTTTATCTTTAGGCTTAAGCACACCATCTATCACCCGCACCAACATCACCACACCCACGTAATTATCAAACCACGCATCAATCACCAAAGCTTTAAGTGGCCCATCAACATTACCCTCTGGCGGCGGTACTTTTTTAATCACCGCTTCTAAGACATCACGCACGCCAAAACCAGTTTTGGCTGAGCAAAGCACTGCATCACTCGCATCCACGCCAATCACATCTTCAATTTCTTGCTTCACGCGCTCTGGGTCAGCAGAAGGCAAGTCAATTTTATTCAGCACCGCCGTGACTTCAACACCTAAATCGAGCGCGGTATAGCAATTGGCCACGCTTTGCGCCTCTACCCCTTGTGAGGCATCCACCACCAATAACGCGCCCTCACAAGCTGACAGCGAACGTGAAACCTCGTAGCTAAAATCCACGTGGCCAGGCGTGTCAATCAAATTCAACTGATAAGTTTGCCCATCATCCGCTTTGTAATTTAACGCTGCCGTCTGCGCTTTAATGGTAATGCCGCGCTCGCGTTCAATGTCCATTGAATCAAGCACTTGCGCCTCCATTTCACGGTCAGCCAAGCCTCCACATAAATGAATAATTCGGTCGGCTAGTGTCGATTTACCATGGTCAATGTGCGCGATAATTGAAAAGTTACGGATGTTTTTCATGAAGTCTTTTAAAAAATACAAACAAACAAGGCGCACAATGCGCCCTGATAACAGCCGTGATTTTACTACAAACGCATGATTTTTTGATACTTTTTTACAGCCTGCTTTGATGCTTAGTAGTAATTAAGCGCAGTGAAATCTGATGGATGAAGCTTTGTAAATTAAATACGTTTTTAATGCAAAAATAACGCATCTTCTTTTGACCACCTCTGCAAGCCAGTATCCATGCGGCTTCCAGAGGCATAAAAATCGCTCGGGGGATGTTAACCGCAAAAAATGAGGTTTTTAAGGACAATTTTGTGCGTATCGTTTAGCTCAGCCATGTTTGCAAATATGCGTTTACTTTACTGCGTGATTAGCCAATCATTTAACGCACATCTGTGAGCATATTTGCCATGGCGCGTTTAAATGGCGGCAGATGGCTGCCAATGCGTAATGAAGCGCTGCGAATAATACGTGCGGGCAATCGATCATTACTATAAATTTTGGCAATGGCATGCGTTGCCATAAACAGCGGACGCGTGGCGCGCTGATGAAATTTTTCATAAGCACTAAGCAAGCCTGTAGAGGCAATATCGGCATTCTGTTGCGCTGCTTTTTTAATTGCAGTGGCTAAATTGTCTGCGCCGCGCAGTGCAAAATTAAATCCATGTGCGGTAACCGGATGCATGCCGACGGCAGCATCGCCAATTAAGGCAAACCGTTGCGCAACAAATCGGTCTGAATAAACTGTCACTAATGGGTAAGCGTGACGTGTAGAGACCAATCGCATTTGACCCAGTCTATTTCCAAATCGCTGTTCAATTTCTGCATTAAATATTTCTTCTGGCATAGCCATCAACCGCGCTATTTCACGGGGCGGTAAAGTAATGACCACCGATGATTTTCCACCTTGCATGGGCAACAATGCTAAAGTTTGTCCGTAGTCAAACCACTCCCATGCAGTATGCTGATGATCAATCGCATGCGCCATGACACAAACCATCATGGTTTTACCAAAATCGTGCATGCTTGCGGAAATACCCATCAAACGACGTGTTTCTGAAAAGCGATTATCAGCTGCCACCACCAACTGAGCCTCAATGCGTTGCCCGTTATTTAGTGTCACACGGGCTTTATGTTCATCAGTAGTTATTTGGCTTATCGTAACATTCGGCATTAGTGTGATGGATGGACTCGCTTTCACTGCCGCATAAGCGGCCTTGCGAATCACGCAATTAGAAATCAGGTAGCCTAATTCAGGTTGCGCTGTATCACGATGGTCTATTACCATCGCATTTAAAGCGCCGCCATTAAGCACTTTTGCGTCTCGTAATGGTGATATTGCACTTTCTTCTATGTGTTGCCAAATGCCCAATTCACGCATTAGCCGAGCAGAGCGATGGGTAATTGCAATTTCGCGCCCATCAAAAGCTGGGTTAGCAATCGCATCTTCATGCTGCTTTTCTAGCACAGTAATGCGCAAGCCACTGTTAGCCAGCATTTGTGCAAAACATAAACCTGAAGGCCCTGCACCTACAATCAACACATCTACATTCTGCATGATTTTACCCATCCATTTATCGCCAATCATCATTCAATAAAACTTAATGATGGTCATTGATATGCATCAACCTAGATGCGGATGGCAATTAGAAGCCGTCCATTTTTTCCTTATTCAACGCAACATTTTTATGCTGCTATTAAATACATTTAAATTATTTTGCATATTTGTATTGATAATATAAATGAGAATTGTTATCATTATTGTTAACAATCTAATGCATGGAGAATCACCAATGAAGTATCACAAGCCAAACCCCTTAAGCAAAAAATCTGTTTATATGGCGGTTATATTAGCGACACAGTCCATGCTTGCAATCGCAGAAGAACAACAAGAAAGTGCACCCGCCGTTGCGGAAGTTGAGCTAAAAAAAATTCAGGTAAAGGCTACCGCTATTACTAAAGATACAGGCTATCAAGCCACCAAGACGCGTGTAGGCAAAACTTTGCAAGACCCGCATGATATTCCGCAAGCGATTACCACCGTAACGAATGATTTAATGCATGACCAACAAGTAGGCTCTTTGCGCGAAGCGCTGCGAAACGTGTCTGGGCTCACTTTTAATGCCGCAGAAGGTGGCCGCGCAGGTGATAATTTTATGCTGCGTGGTTTTTATTCTTTTGGCGATATTTACTTGGATGGTGTGCGCGATACGGCACAATATAACCGCGAGATTTTCAACTTAGAGCAAGTCGATGTGCTACGTGGCTCAGCAGCGATGTTGTTTGGGCGCGGTCAAGCGGGCGGCGTGATTAACCAAGTCAGCAAAATGGCGGAACTAGATAATGAAAATACGATTACGGGTAGTTTAGGTAACGATGACTATCACCAAGTAACGGGAGATTTCAACAGACAACTCACTGATACTGCCGCTATTCGTGTTAACGTGATGGATAGACATGAAGAAACTTATCGAAAAAATCCGTCTGATGGTGACCACCCCGAAATTGACAGAAAAGGCATTGCACTCAGTTTTGGTGCTGGTATTGGTACTGATAATGAATTTTTCTTAAACCATATTTACACACAAACCCGTGATGTGCCAGATTACGGCATTCGGTTTGATGCAGATAAAAGACCTTTAAGTAGTAGCACCAATGGTCGTACTGATAAAACATTTTGGGGCAATGATGATAACTTTGATGATAGCGATACGCGCATGACAACTGCTATCTTCACCCATAAATTTAGTAAAGATACGCAAATAAGGACACAAATCAGAGATGCTGATTATAAGCGTGGCTATTGGGCTAAAACGCCCGCGAATGATTTGCCCACTGAAGATAATAAAATCGGCGGCAATGTGACGCGTAAAATGCATTATGAAACGCTCAATTTGCAGTCCGACTTTAGCACCAAGCTAGACTTAGCTGGGATGAAACATGAAGTATTAGCTGGGGTGGAATATTTAAAAGAAGATAACTACCGACATGGCTTACAGGCAATTAACCCTACCACTGGTTTAGCTTATACCCAAACTGGCGCAGCGCTCAATGCGGCCATTGCTGCAAGTGGCGTCACTTATAACAGGCATATCGCTGCCACCACTGGTGTGCCGACTAAGTTTGAAGCAGATAACTATGCTGTGTATGTGCAAGATACCGTTGAGTTTATTCCTAACTGGAAATTACTGCTTGGGATGCGCCGCGATGAGCTGCGCGCAAATTACTCAAGCACAACATCGCCCAAACTCAGCTATGGTGAAAACAGCTACCGCGCAGGCTTGTCATGGCAACCACAGCCAGAAGCACATTATTATGCGGCTTGGAGTGACTCATTCAGCCCAACTGCGGATTTATATCAGTTGACGGTAGCGCCACAACCACCAGAGCGCAGTAAGACATTTGAGATTGGCTCAAAATGGTTATTTTTGGATGGTGATTTGGCCTTTAGAACTGCGTTATATACCTCCACAAAAGACTGGGAGAGAAATACCGACTTAGAGTCAACTTCGGCTATTTTAACTAAAAAGCGTAGAACCAATGGGCTAGAGCTAGAAGCAACAGGTAAGCTAACAGAAAAATTGGAAGTATTTACTGGCGTGAGCTTAATGGATGCTGAAATTTTGGAAGTGGCAGAAAACGTCAATGCAACGACTGGTGCGATTACCGTTGCAGATGCCAGATTTAAAGGTGTTCGTCCACGCAATACACCGCCAGTCACCTTTAACTTTTGGACAACTTATAGCCTCAATAGCGCATGGAAAATAGGCGGTGGTGTGGAAGCCAAAGCATGGCGTACTGCTTATCAACCAAGTGCAACCAATGGCGGCGCGGTGTTTACGGGGGGTGGTTTCCATCCCAATTACGCGCCTGGCTATGCAAGAGTCGATGCCATGGTGGCCTATGAGCAGCCTAAGTGGGCGGTGCGTTTAAATGTTAAAAACGTACTTGATAAAGAGTATTATGATGCCGTTTATGACAATGGTGGCTTGGTAACACCAGGCAACAGAAGGCAAGCCATTGTAACCACTGAGTTTAAATTTTAGGAGCAATGATGCTGTTACAAATTCCCAATGTGTTAAACGATGAAGAAATTCTGCGGGCTAAAAAACTCATCGCTGAAGCACAATGGGTAGATGGAAAAGTAACAGCAGGAACACAAGCGGCGGTTGTTAAAAACAATCAACAGCTTTCTGAACAAGCACCACAAATGCAGGCACTCAGAAAGCTGGTGTTACAAGCGCTTAATCGTAATGCCTTGTTTTTTACCGCCGCACTTCCTTTAAAAATTCTACCGCCATTTTTCAATCGCTACAGCGGCGAAGCCAATTATTACGGCTACCATGTGGATAATGCCATGCGTATGATGCCAGATGGCAGTGGCTATGTACGTGCGGACGTTTCCGCCACACTGTTTTTAACTGACCCCGAAGACTATGAAGGCGGCGAACTGATGATAGAAGATACTTTTGGCAGACAATCGGTCAAGCTCAAAGCCGGTAGCATTGTTGTTTACCCATCCTCTTCTGTGCACGAAGTGACACCTGTTAGAAAAGGTGCACGGGTCGCGTGTTTTATGTTTATTCAAAGCATGGTGCGAGATGCCGAAAAGCGCCGCTTGCTTTACGATATGGATATGTCACTCATGCAACTTCGCCATACCGTAGGTGAAACCGAAGCAGTGGTGCATTTAACTGGGGTTTATCATAATTTATTACGGCGTTGGGCAGAATGACTGCGCTACTCAATAAACTACAATCTACACCGCAAGATGTACAAACTGCCACAGATTATCTACCTTATGCGCAGCCTAGAGTACCTAATACCATTTGGCAGTATTTAGCAGGTGGTGCTGGTAAAGGCCACACCATGCAAGCCAACCTAACGGCTTTTGATGATGTCAAACTTACCTCTCGCCCATTAGCGGATGTAAAAGGTGGCAACAGCAAACTGGAACTATTTGGGCAGCAGTTTAACCACCCTCTTCTGCTTGCTCCGATTGCTTATCAACGCTTGTTTCATATTGATGGTGAGCAAGCCAGTGCAATGGCCGCTGTAGCGCAATCAGGACAAATGGTGGTGAGTAGCCTCGCCAGCCAAACTTTGGAAGAAATCATAGAAACTGCAAATCAAGCGCTCTGGTTTCAACTCTATTGGCAGGGCGATAGAACACGCACTTTACGTTTGCTTAATCGCGCGATTGAGGCAGGCTACAGCGCTGTGGTGTTTACGGTTGACGCCCCAGTAAAGCAAGCGGTGATGGCGCTACCTGATAATATTTCAGCGGTTAATTTAGAACCTCCCTTAGCTATCAACATAAACGCTCATCAAAGCAAAGTGTTTGACGGATGGATGGCGCAAGCGCCCAATTGGGCGGATTTAGCATGGCTGCGTGACCATATTAGTGTGCCACTTATTGTAAAAGGCGTAATGCACACTGAGGATGCTGAAAGAATGATTCACATAGGCTGCGATGGTTTAGTGGTATCCAACCACGGCGGCCGCGTGTTAGATGGCGTACCCAGCAGCTTAGAAGTACTCCCCAGCGTGGTTGAACGCTTTTCTGGCCAAACCAAAATTTTACTCGACAGCGGAATTCGCCATGGTCAAGATGCATTTAAAGCACTCGCATTAGGTGCTGATGCAGTGATGATAGGCCGTCCGTTCATTTGGGGGCTAGCAAGCGCTGGCGCTTTGGGCGTTGCACATGTGATACGCCTCATGCGCGATGAACTAGAAATGACCATGGCATTAACAGGCGCCAAAGATTTAGCCGCAATCAAACAATTAAATTTAGGAAAGACAATAAAATGAAATTTTTAATGATGATGACTTTAAGTTTATTACCTATCACAGCGTTAGCCGGCGCTGAGTGCGTGGAACACCCAAAAGAAGAATGGGCGGCTGAAAATACACTCAAACAAGCGCTAACCGAAGAAGGCTATACCATCAAAAAATTTAAAGTAGATGGCAATTGCTACGAGATTTATGGCCGCAACAAGCAAGGTAAAAAAGTCGAAATTTACTTTGACACTAAAACCTTAGAAATTGTGAAAGCGGAAGTTGAAAAATAGCCATCTTCATACAAGCACCTCTGTAAGCCGCATGGATACTGGCTTACGGAGGTGCATTTTTTGCTCGGCACAATTTAAGCACAATTTTTAGTGCTATTTTGTGGAAAAATCACGGGCTAAAATTAGCCAGTTTGACACCTTAGCGTAATACATAAATGCCCCCTGAACTTCACCCTTCTAAACATTTTGCATGGTCGCGCTTGGTGAGATTAACGCATTGGTTAGTGGCACTTTGCGTGCTGGTCAACTTTTTTAATGACACCGGATATTGGCACCGCATGATTGGCTATGGCTGTTTGATGTTAGTGCTCATTCGCTTGGTTGATGGGTTATGGATAAGCAAAAATCCCGCCTCAAAATTTTACTTGCCACAATTTTCTGCCATCAAAACGCACCTAAAAGAACTACGGTCTGGCATCGTTTCTTCTCATATTGGGCACAACCCGCTTGGACAGATTGCGGTTTACTGCATATGGTTATTGATATTTTTGCTAGCTTTGACAGGCTGGATTAGTCGTACTGACGCTTATTGGGGCGAGGATTGGCCTGTGGAAGTGCACACCATGCTATCAACTGCGCTAAAAGTGATGGTGGTATTACATGTGCTGGCAGTGTTGCTGATGTCTAAATTGCAACAAAAAAATCTAGTCAAAGCGATAACTATAGGCAAATAAACCAGCGTACGTTATTAGCAAGCTCTGAGCTAGCACTCATCTGAATTTAACGTGAATATAAATATTTATAGCGAGTTAAATATACAGAAAAAGGCTTAGGCAAAAAAAATGTAGCCATTATCAGACCGCACCAATAAAAAGTGAGGGTATGTGTATTTAATATGAAAGTTTTATACCTTAACTCGGTATCGGGAGGATGTAGCCATATTGCAGTAGAAAAAAATATTCATTACACATACCCTCATAAAAACCCAATTTAATGAGCTGATGAAACTTTTAACCTTGCATTAAAATTTTGAAACTCCTGGAATCCAATTTGTACCAGCTAAAGGCACTTGTGCCATTGCCGATGCTTCGATAGTTAACGCCACTAGATCTTCTGGTTCTAGATTGTGTAAATGAGATTTACCACAAGCACGTGCAACCACTTGAGCTTCCATCGTCATCACCGCAATGTAGTTAGCTAAACGGTGACCAGCTTTGATCGGATCAACACGTTTCATTAACTCAGGATCTTGTGTAGTGATACCAGCTGGGTCTTTACCTTCATGCCAATCATCGTAAGCACCTGCTGTAGTACCTAGTTTCTGATATTCATCTTCTAGATGTGGGTCATTATCACCAAGTGCCACTAACGCTGCAGTACCAATCGCAACTGCATCAGCCCCTAAAGCAATCGCTTTAGCTACGTCAGCACCGTTACGAATACCACCTGAAACGATTAACTGAACGCTTTCTTTACCGTTACGATAAACGCCTAAGTCTTGCAATGCTTTTACCGCTGGACGAATCGCAGCCAAGATTGGGATACCCACGTGCTCAATAAACACCTCTTGAGTCGCAGCTGTACCGCCCTGCATACCATCCAAGACAATCACGTCTGCACCCGCTTTAACTGCAAGTGCCACATCGAAGTAAGGACGAGTTGCGCCAACTTTTACGTAAATTGGTTTTTCCCAATCAGTAATTTCACGTAATTCGGCGATTTTGATTTCTAAGTCATCAGGACCTGTCCAGTCAGGGTGACGGCATGATGAACGTTGGTCGATACCTTCTGGTAAGCAACGCATTTTTGCCACACGTTTAGTAATTTTTTGGCCAAGCAACATACCTCCTCCACCTGGTTTAGCTCCTTGCCCAATCACCAGCTCAATAGCATCCGCCTTACGAAGATCATCTGGATTCATACCGTAGCGTGAAGGTAAGTATTGGTAAACCAATGTTTTAGAATGTCCACGCTCTTCTTGCGTCATGCCACCGTCCCCAGTAGTTGTGCTGGTTCCAGCTGCTGTAGCACCGCGACCTAGAGACTCTTTTGCTGGACCAGATAATGAACCGAAGCTCATACCTGCAATCGTAACTGGTGTTTTTAAATGGATTGGTTTTTTAGCAAATCGTGTACCCAACACTACATCTGTACCGCATTTTTCGCGGTAACCTTCTAGTGGGTAACGGCTTACTGATGCACCAAGGAACAACAAATCATCGAAATGTGGCAACTTGCGTTTTGAGCCTGCACCACGGATATCGTAGATACCTGTTGCCGCTGCACGTCTGATTTCTGAGTTTGTATATTCATCAAACGTCGCGGAAAAACGTGGTTTTGTTTGAGGGGTTTTGTGATTATTGTCGCTCATTTTAGTATGCTCCTGCGTTATCAACATGGAAATGGTATAAGGTGCGAGCTGAGCCGTATTGCTTAAAGCTGTCTGGACTCACATTAGCATGGCCTGATTTTTTCAATAAATCTGCAAGGATTTGTTTATCTTCCGCATTCATTGTTTTTTCTTCGCAATCCGCGCCCAAGCTTTTTACTTTGCCGCGCACAAACAACTTAGCTTCATAAATTGAATCTCCTAGACCTTCACCAGCATCTCCTAAAATAACCATATTGCCTGCTTGCGCCATGAAAGCCGAAAAGCTACCTACAGAGCCACCTATAACAATGTCAGCACCTTTTAGGGCAATACCACAGCGAAGCCCTGCGTCACCATCAATGATGAGTAAGCCGCCATTAGCAGTTGCACCTGCTGCATTTGAAGCAAAGCCTTTAACATGCACAACACCAGACATCATGTTTTCACCCACGCCACTTCCAGCGCTACCTTCTATCGTCACTTTTGCAAGCTGATTCATACCTGCTGCGTAGTATCCTGAATGACCTTTAATGGTGACATCGACATCAGCTTTCAGTCCAACTGCCAAACTATGTGCACCATTAGGGTTTTCAATCACTACTTTCTTACCATTTAACGTATCAGCATCGCCATGAAGAAATTGATTAATTTCGCGCAACGGTTTAGTGTCTAAATCAAATTTTAGAGTTTCCATACATACATCTCCTTAGGTGAAGGCTCAAATACCTTCGCATTTTTGATATCTGGCAAATGAGCTAATGAGCGAAATTCAGATGCAATCGCAACATAATCATCATGCTCTGCAATAATTGCTGGTTTGCAACCGTATGGGTCACGCACCAAAGCGAGCTCAGTACTTGTACCCATTAATAATGTGTAAAAGCCATCAAGTTCTTCAAAGCCGTGATTAAGCGCTGTTTTTAGGTCATCACCTTCACGCATACGCCATTGCAAGAAGCGGCAAGCAGCTTCAGTATCATTGTCTGTTTCAAACTCGATACCCTCTTTCTCTAATTTACGACGTAGGCTATGTGCATTTGATAAAGAACCGTTATGAACTAAGCACCAGTCTTCACCCGCAGTAAATGGGTGAGCATGCGCTGGCGTCACAGCCGATTCTGTTGCCATACGTGTATGACCAACTAAGTGAGTACCTTTAAAGTTTTTGAAATCGTAACGATCTGCTACTTGAGCTGGGGTCCCAACATCTTTGTAAATATCCATTAATTGGCCAACAGACAATAAGTGCAATTGCGGATAATGCTCTTTCAACCACATTTTCACCGTTGCGGGCTCTAGTGTTGTTGTTAAAACGGCATGATTCTCTTTTGGTTCAACTTTAGCTTTAACACTCAAGTGTTTTTCAAAATCGTGACCTAATTTTGTCCAATTAAAGTCCGAGGTACCAGAAAACAGACTAAATTTTCTAGAGTCTGCTGCTACTGGCGCTGTAAACATCGCCATGCCTGCCGAGTCAGGTCCGCGCTCAGTCATGCCAATTAACATAGGCAACATGAGTTCACCAATCGAGTCACGCATTTTGGGATTTTTTACTAATAATCCGACAATTCCGCACATACTTTTCTCCTTACTAACTTGTTAAATAATTCATATTAAATTTAGAAAAACTCAACGTATCGATTAATTTCCCAATCAGACACGTGACGCTGATACTCAATCCACTCTGCTCGCTTAATTGCTACAAATTCACTCATAAGACCTTCACCCAGAGCTTCCATAATGACCTTGTCAGCCTCTAGTGCATCAACTGCTAAATTGAGATTTTGTGGTAATACGCCAATGCCATGCTCTCTTAGTTGTGCTGGGCTATAGTCATATAGATTTTCTGAATGGCCATTACCAGGATGTAGCTCCCTAGCCACGCCATCTAAACCAGCAGCTATCACAGCAGCAGTCGTTAAATATGGGTTACAACCACCATCTGGAAGTCTCAACTCTAAACGACCGTATGGAATACGTACCATCGTTGAACGGTTGTTATTACCGTATGAAATATAAGCTGGAGCCCATGTTGCGCCAGTTAAAGATTGACCAACCACAAGACGTTTGTATGAGTTCACTGTAGGGCATGCCAGTGCTGTAATTGCTGGCGCATGTGCCAATAAACCTCCCATGAAGTGATAAGCTAATTTCGAAAGCCCGTGACCAGTTTTGTCACTGTCGTCATGAAATAAACTTTTTTTACCATCGCCGATTGACATATGCATGTGCATACCATTACCGGGGCGGTTACTAAATGGTTTTGGCATGAGTGAACAAATCATACCGAACTCATTTGCAATTTCACTCGCCGCCATTTTGAACATGATGAAATCGTCTGCACTTTTTAAGCAATCAGCATAGGTGTAGTTGATTTCGAACTGTCCATTTGCATCTTCATGGTCAATTTGATAAACATCTAAATCAGCAGCAATAAGTGACTCGGTTAATTTTTCTAAAAAGGCTGATTGTCTTGTGATACCTTTGTAGTCATAACAAGGTTTAGCCAGTTTGTCAGTTTCATCCGTTGGACGAATAGAGCCATCAGCATCACGTGTGAGCAATGAGAATTCCGGTTCTAGACCTGTATATAAAGTCCAGCCATTTTTGTTTAGACGATCAATTTGCTTCTTTAAAACTACGCGTGAGTCATAGTCATAAGGCTTACCGTTAACGTGACCATCACACACAATTCGGGCATAGCCTGGCTGCCATGGAATTAAGCTTAAAGTTGATAAATCACCTACTGCCATATAGTCTGGGCCATTGGGTTTAATTCCCATGCCCCAAATTGCACCTCCGGCAAAACCTGCACCTGATTTTAAAATATCTTCTAGATGTGAAGCTGGTACAGATTTAACTTTAGCCACACCATGAATATCTACGAACTGAGCCAAAACGTATTTAACGTTATTGTCTTTTAAAAACTTCTTTGCTTCATCTAATGATTTCATTTACTTCTCCCTGAAAATCTAATGTATCCGCATTGTTAATAAAAATCTGTTCTGCATACTGTGTGGCACTAATACCATTTAGTTTTGGTATTTTGATAAACCAACTGCGCCGCCGCCAAACTCAGTAGCTATTTCCGTTAAAACTTCCCACATGTAAGGGCCATAAGTACCATCACACCAAATACGATAAGTTTGCTCACCGTTTAATGTTTGACGAATGACTGTTGCCGAAATACCTGCCACTTGAGTCATAATCAAATCTTTAGCAGCAAGTGATTTTTCACGTAGGTCTAAAGAGCAAAGTTCTGACAACATGTTAAGTGCCCCACTACCACTCACGATAAATGCAGCATCTGCACGTGGAACTTTGTAAACACTTGCAACACGAGCAGTGTCGCTAGCTAGTCGGCTACAAGCCGTTCCACCTAACTGGTCTTCAATTAAAAATTCGCTTGAACCAAGGCGTAGTACCAATGTTTTTTGTTCGCACAAAGTCCATGAGTTTGGTGTGGTTGGAATCGCAATCCCACGCTCGAGCAACCACTGCGTTGCATTTGGGCCTTTCACGCCATAGCGTGAGAGACAGCTGACATCAGCAACACCTAACACTTTTTTTCTTGCTTCTTCTACGGCAGCGCTTTCATACTCAACTGCAGTATCCATGTCATTAATTACTTCCCATTTAGCAGATGCTCTTGGCTGAGCATGCGCTACAGGTGATGTTTGAATGATTCTTTTGACGTCAAACTGTTGCATATCATGCTCCCTTTAAAGTTTTGATAAATGGGCTTTTAACCACGGTTGCAGTTACAAGTGTTCCGCTATCTACACGGATTTGGAACGTTGAACCAACAGCTTTTTGAGCTGGTGAAACATAGGCAAAACCGATGCAGCGATCCAAATATTTGCTGTAACTAATGCTGGTTACGCGACCTAAAATGGCACGTCCATCAACCACCAAGTTGCAGTCCAACGGCATTTCACCTTTGTAGTTTTCAGCTAAAGTGAATGGCACCAACTGTTTTCTTAATGATCGTTTAGTTAGAATCGCCAGACTTCTTTGGCCAATGAAATAAGGTTTATTCATTGAAATTGCCCATTCGGCACCGATTTCAAATGGGTTAGTTAAACCATCCGTATCTACCCCAGGCATTACGTGACCCATTTCTAGACGAAGCAAACGTTGAGTATCGCTACCAAATGGGCGTAAACCATGTTTTTTGCCAGCTTCAATTAAGGCATTCCAGAGGTGTGGCATTTGACCCATAGGTGCATGTAACTCATATCCGTTGTCTGCCACAAACGCCACGCGAATCATGCGTGTTTGCACACCTGCCACCTGACTTTCACGCACACTACTCATGGGGAGTGATTCATATGAAAGATCTAAATCAGTCAATGTTGAGAGAATTTCACGTGCTGCTGGGCCAGCAATATTGAGCGCACCAAAAGCGCCAGTCACATTAACTAAGCCAATATTGAGCAGCCAGATTTGTTGTGAACGTTGCATCTCGCGATACACCGCTGCAGCATTAGATGTGCCGATTGAAATATAGAATAGGTCATCTGCAAGGCGACTTGCAATACCGTCATCAATGACAACGCCTGCTTCATCAAGCAACATCACATAACGGCATGAACCAACTTTTTGGTCTGTGTACACACCGGTAAAGAAGCGCTCTAAGAACAGTGCCGCATCAGGGCCATGAATTTCAATTTTGCCGAATGAGCTACCATCAATCATGCCCGCTGTTTTACGCACGGCTAAAGCTTCAGTCTGAATTGCGTCTTCTTTAGATTGACCAGCTGCAGGATAATAAGCTGCACGTTTCCATGCACCAATATCAGTAAACACAGCGCCATTAGCTTGGTGCCAATCGTGCAAGGAAGTCAAACGGTGTGAATGGAAACCGCGTCCGCCTAAGTGCCCGATTGGTGTTGGGTGAAAGAATGGTCTTGAAGTTGTTGTACCAATTTTTTCTACAGGTAACTGGCGAATCTTAGCGAGAATGCGAATTGCGTTCATATTAGAGTGCTTACCTTGGCTAGGACCCATGCCAACTGTGGTAAAGCGCTTCATTAGTTCGATATTGTCAAAACCTTCTTTTGCGGCATTCACAAAATCTTTAATTTGAATATCTTCATCGAAATCGACAAAGTTTTTACCTTTTGGATGTGGCACCATTGGGTATGGATGACTTGGTAAACTACCAACGTGTTTTACAGCTTCATTTTGCGGCGCTTGTAAACCTAAATGACGAATTGCATCATTGGCAGCACGAACGCCATCTTGTAAGCGTTGTTCTAACTCATAAACACCATTTACTTTACCTGCGGCAAACATACCATTTGGCAAGCGGCTAGGCACAAACTGCTCTACGTTATAATCAAACTGCATACCTGTACCAGCCTGATATAACAAGGCTGCAGCTGGCGCCCATCCAGCGCTCATCGCGATACCATCGCACTCAAGGGTGAATTTATTATCCGTCAAGGCGTTATTTTGTTTTTCGTCATATACGCAAATGACTGCACCACGGACACCAGACTTGTCTGAAGATGCAAGGGCTTCATACACACAATGACCTGTGTAAACTTTGACGCCACGTTTTGCAAGCTCTGCTGAATTTGCAACGCTACCCGCTGAACGCATATCAACTAGAGCAACAATCTTAACGCCTGCTTGAAGCAAATCTATTGCAACGCGATATCCATAATCATTGGCAGTCACAACAATGCCGTTATTGAATGGTTTAACGGCATAACGATAAACTAAACGTTGTGCGGCGCTACCAAGCATCACTCCTGGCAAATCGTTATATCTAAATACTGGAGGTTGTTCAAAAGCACCGCAGGCAACTACTACAGACTTAGCACGCACTTTATTAATGCCAGAATCACTTACAACTGGAATTAGATGGTCTGGATAATAACCAGCCGCATAAGCGCCAGCCATCACCTTAATATTTGGCAGACTAGCTACTTTAGTTAGCAAACCATCAAGCTGAGAAACTAAACTAGTATCACCAGCACGGTTGTAGCCCAAACTACCACCTAAATGTGCATTTTCATCAACAATTGTGACTTCAAGTCCAGCTCCGGCTGCTGTCAGCGCAGCAGTTAAACCTGTTGGCCCTGCACCTATCACTAACACGTCACAATGTGAATGTGTTTTACGTTTTAGTATGCGAGGATAATCAAAATTAACCACACCAAGTCCAGCGGCTTTACGGATGACGTTTTCCCAGAATGGAAATAAGCGACGTGGCGTATGGAAAGCCTTGTAGTAAAAACCTACTGGTAATAATGGTGAGATTGAATCAATGTAACTATTCTTATCATTTTTTACGCTACCACTGGTATTAACAGCAAGTAACTTCATACCATCTTTAACTTCTACAACATCACCACGAATATTGGTATCCATGCCATCTGTTACCATCACATTGACGTCATGGTTAGCTAAACTTAGCACACCACGTGTACGGTGATATTTGAAGCTACGTCCTAATACTTTTTGACCTGCAGCCCACAATGCACTACTGATGGTATCGCCTTCAAATGCCGAAAACTCTTCGCCTTCAAAAGTGAAGCTGACTTTTTTTGTACGGTTAACCCATTCACCGGCCTGTTTGGGTGTACGAAAAATCATTTGCCTTCCTCCTGAGTAGTATTATTTTGGCCAAGAAGATAACTACGAGTCACTTTATCTGTTAACGTGTTGCGCTCTGCAATAAACCATGTGCCACTTGGTGAGTGATACCACCATTCTTTTTTGTCGCCCGGTGCGCCGCTACGGTTATGCACATACGCAGCCCATTCAGCATCACTACAAGTATCTTGATCTGGCGCTTGGCGGTATTCACCACCATAAACAAACTCGCTTAGCGGTCTTGTTCCATTCATGGGACATGTGAGTAATTTCATTTCATATTCCTCTGTTTATTTAACTATCGTGAATAAGCCATTAGTGGCCTACTGACGCAGCGCCCTTTTCCCCTGTCAGTTCATAATCTTCAAAACGTGACAAACGGAATGAGTGAATTAAGTCAGGCGCACTATCATTTGCGATGGTTTGCGCCATAGTTTTGCCACTAATTGGCGTAGCTTTGAAACCCCACGTACCCCAACCAGCATCAATATAAAAACCTTCAATTGGCGTTTTACCCATAATCGGAGCGAAGTCAGGCGTCATATCAGCCATACCAGCCCATTGGCGCACCACTTTGACATTTGATAAGAAAGGGAACATATCCAACATATGAGAAGTGAGTCCTTCAACGAAATCTAGCGTAGAACGTGTTGAATGGACTTCATAAGGATCTAGTGAAGAACCCATGACCAACTCACCACGAGAAGATTGACTCACGTAAACATGCAAGCTACCTGAAACCAAGATAGTATCCAACCAAGGTTTCATTGGTTCAGTAACGCAAGCCTGTAATGGATGAATAACGATTGGCGTTTCTAAGTCCACCATTTCAGTGATTCGTGGCGTAAAACCTGCTACTGCAGATAACACTTGTTTAGTTTCGATGTAGCCTTTGTTCGTTTTAACACCACAGACTTTACCATTTTTAACATCAATACCTAGCACTTCAGTATTTTGATAAATCTCTGCCCCTAAACGATCTGCACCGCGTGCAAAGCCCCAAGCTACGCCATCGTGACGCGCCACTGAGCCGGGCGCATGATAAAGAGCACCTAATATTGGTGCTTGACCGCTACAGCTCAAATCCAACTGAGGACAAGCTTTAGCAATTTCATCTGGTCCAACCACTCGACTTTCAACGCCTACGTGCTTATTGACCTCAGCACGCCATCTCATGGTACGCATCGCTGATTCGGTGTGTGCAAGCGTGAAGTGACCGCGTGTTGAGTAGAATAGATTTAAATCTAATTCTTCAGAAAGGCCTTCATAAATCTTTACGCTGGCATCGTAGAAATTTACACCTTCCGGTGTCAAATAGTTTGAACGTACAATTGTCGTGTTGCGACCTGTATTTCCTCCGCCTATGTAACCCTTTTCAAGTACACAAACATTAGTAATGCCGTGGTCTTTAGCTAAGTAATATGCAGCAGCTAGACCATGTCCGCCACCGCCAATAATAACCACATCATAAGATTTCTTTGGAGTCTCATGCGCCTTGAAAAAGCGAGGTGCTGGGTGCTCTTTTGAGAGTGCAAATTTTAGTAGTCTTAAGGGCATTTCTTAACTCCATCAAACCTAATTTTTAAACTTTGAATTAATTAAGTTACATGTTTTGTGTTTTTAATATCATAAACTTTTTTAATCTGTATGAAACTTTGTTAACGTATTAAGCCATATCAATTTATTGAAGTCAACACATAAATGAAACTTTTTTTATTATTATGAAACTTATGTTAAAGTCTTATTAACTCCTACTATAGATATTAATAACTTAGAGAACTTAGATATTTGGTAGTACCACCAAAGTAGTACATTGCTAATGCATGAGGGAAAACTTAGGATGGATGAAACGTTTCATTTTCACGGCGGAAACTCACCGATTTTGATTTCTATGCCCCATGTTGGCACAGCGCTACCCAATGAACTCAAAAGTAGATTAACGACCAACGCTCAGAATCTTCCCGATGTAGATTGGCATCTCCCGCTACTCTATAGCATAGTAGAAAAATATGATATTTCTGTATTACACGCAGAATTTGCACGCAATGTGATTGACCTTAACCGACCTCCTGAAAATACTTCGCTTTACCCAGGTCAAGATGTGACTGGTTTATGCCCAATTGATACTTTTTCGAAAGAGCTAATTTATCTTAAAAATATGCAACCGAATGAGCAAGAAGTACAAGAAAGAATTAAGCAATATTGGCAGCCATATCATAAAAAAATAAAAGCTGAGTTAGAAAGAATTCATAGCATTCATGGCATAGCGATACTTTGGGATGCGCACTCAATCGCCTCTCATGTTCCAAGGTTCTTTGACGGTAAACTGCCAGATTTAAATTTTGGAACGGCAAATATAAGCTCTTGCAATATTTCTTTACAAGAAGCCATCGAAAAAACGATGATCCAATCTGATAATGCTGTGAATTACAGCTATGTATTTAACGGTCGATTTAAAGGTGGATACATTACAAGACACTATGGGGCGCCTGAAAAAAATATACATGCAATTCAGTTGGAAATGAGCCAGTCTATCTATATGGAGGAAAAACCCCCATATAAATATGACGAAGCGTTAGCATTAAAGCTTAAGCCATTGCTTAGCGACCTTATTGAAACATGTCTTAAATGGGCAAATAAAAACAAGTAAATTAAAGCTTACCGTCCAAACCCATTTGATAATACTTATGTGTAATCTTGTCTTGGTTTTCGAGCAGCCAATCAATATCAGGCTTATTATTCATAGCTTTATGAATTGCGGTAGCCGTGGCTTTACGATGAATCTCAAACAAAATTTTATGATCTAAATTTTCATCTTTAGTTACCATTGGATTCAGCCAGACTGAAACAATAATACCTAAATCATTTGCACGCTCTTTAGGAATATCACCAGCACGTACTGCATCTAAAACACCATTTGCTATCGCAGCTTGAACGGTACCCATTAAAATATTGGTATATTTGGTTTCTTTCACCGTAACCTTACTGACCATCAACGTCACAGGTCGAACTTGTATATCAGTATTTAATATTGCAAAAACTCGTGTATGACCAGCTACTTGATCGCCTGTTAATGTGGCAATAGCCGTTCCAACTGGTCCATCTAACTCACCAATAATGATTTCAGGTTCTGCTGCAGTACCTGGAGGGCCACCTGCAACCAGCGCCTCACCAGTTCTCATCACAATACGTTCACTCACATTACTCTCCTAATAAACAATAAAACTATCTGGCATAAATACTGACATTACTGATTCAATTGCTGTAATAAAATTGAATATGTTTTTATAATACATTAACAATTATTAACTTAGTGAAACTTTTATCACAAATAACTGTAATTAAGTGCAACTTTAGTGAGTTATACGAATTATTTTGCAAGCTTGGCTCAGTCTCTAGTAATATGCGATTTAATAACTGCAACGGAAAATTATAATGACCGCATATAAAGAATCTGAAGAAGGTAAAGCAGAAGAACAAAACAAGTCTCTTGGGCGACATTTAGGCACAACCATTCGACAATTAAGATTAGATCATAATTTAACGATAGCGGAAGTTTCAGAGCGCGCAGGCATTAGCCGAGGCATGTTGAGTAAAATAGAGAATAACTTAGCCGCCACTAGCCTTGAAACGTTAGAGCAACTTGCAAATGCTTTAGGGGTGACTTTATCGAAGCTTTTTCAAAATTATAACTTACCTCGTGGAGCAGCTCAGCTAGTTAAAGATGGTGAAGGTATGGAAGTGGTCAGAAGGGGAACGCGAGTTGGTCATACTTATCATCTACTAGCGTATGATCAAGGTCCCCACAAAACTTTTGAACCATTTTTAATCACACTAGAAGATTCTCATGAAGAGTTTCCAGCGTTTGAGCACCCTGGAACTGAATTCATACACATGCTTGAGGGAAAACTTGAGTATCGAGTTGGAAAAGAAACATTTGTACTTAGCAGAGGCGACTCCCTAACCTTCCAAGGAGATATTCCGCACCGACCCGAAAGTTTTATTCAAACTCCAATTAAATTTCTAGCAATTATTCATTACGATGCGCCAGATAAGAATCACTCTGAAGAGTAATTAATTTATGGAAAAAATCCTTTTTTGCGAAGCAAAAGTGTCAGACATCCCAGACTTAGTTAACTTATTATCAGTTTTATTTACAATTGAAGTGGACTTTAAACCAGACTTTTCTAAACAAAAAAGAGGTCTTGAGCTACTTGTTAGAAACAACACTACTGCCAACATCCAAGTAGCTAAAAATGCTTCGGGTAGGGTTATTGGTATGGTCACCTCACAGTTAGTCATTTCCACAGCAGAAGGCGCGGCTTCAGCATGGATTGAAGATATGGTGGTTGATGTAAAATATCGCGGACAAGGAATAGGTAAGCAACTACTACAAAACACATTAGATTGGGCTAAACATAACGGTGCAACGCGCGCGCAGCTATTAGTAGACATAGAAAATACCAAAGCACTAGGTTATTACGATCACCTAAAGTGGGAGTCAACTCAACTACAAGCAAGGCGCTTATTTTTATAAAAAAATATTTTCTTTTGCGATTACATCTGCAATCAAATTGCAGATGTAACTTGTGACAGGCTAATTTGAATTACAAAGGCGCACGTTGGCCGCAGAAAAATCCTACTGCAAAGTTAGGAGTTTCAAAAGTAATACGACTGCCACTTGGGAAGTAAAATACATCACCCATTGTTGCAGTTACTTTTTGACCAGTTTCATCAGAAATGATAAAAGTACCGTCAACGATAATTTTCATTTCTTCATAATCATAGTCATAAACTAATTTATCGCCTTTTTCCAAACGGAAGAAGCCTGCACAAATTGTTTTATCTTTGTCAGCTGATACAAATGTATCGCCGAGCCAAGCTGGAACACCAGGCACATTCATCGATGGTTGCTGGTCTTTGATTGCTTGTTTTTTATATTTAAAGCCTTTTGTTGCCATTACTATTCTCCTCGGGGTTGATTTAACTGTGATGTATTTAATCGCGAGTGCGATAAATTCACAATTACACCTAAGGTGTACTCATAAAGAAGGATAAGTTAGGAAACTCCATTAAATTAATCCCAGAACCAATCTATTAACACGAACAACATACCTGACTATGGAAAAAATCTAATGTGCATCCCTTTATGCCATCTACTTTTTTGATAAACACCGTTTTTTTCAACGCACTAATTACATCGGCTGGGGTTTTGACTTTTGTAAACTCTAATGCTCCAGCCTGTGTAGCCGGTTGCAATAAACTAAGATTAAAAGCTGACAAGTGTTCGCTAACATCATCTAAAGTTCATTTTGACGGTTTTTCGCCTGATTGTAGCGTTTTAACATAAGCGAGCAAGTTGGGATACTTACCTTCAAGCACTGCGTCTTCTTGAGTCCAATAGCCAATAATTTGATTATTTCCATCTAGGCGCGGGATTGGTTGAGGTGCTTCACCCCAACTCCTAATAATAACCATTTAGCCTTCCCTTTGACTTCTATCAGATCAGTTAACCTATGTATAGAATGGCGCAGCATTTCGTCAAAATCGGAAATAAAAATTCCTAGTGAATATTCTCGATAGTTTTTGCCAAAACCAGCCAATTAAAATCAGGAATATCGCTGGTAATGTATATAACCATCGCGCATCGCGTTCAGCAAGTGCCTCTTTTTGGTAACTCACGTTTTGCAATATGGGTAAAGCTTCCTGTGGCCTTTTAATATGCAAAAAATCCATCGTAGCTGCAGCGGCAGTAGATTGCATCATGCTACGGTTAAATGCGGATAAATGCTCGCCCACTTCATCTAGCACACCATCCGGAGCCTTTTCTCCCGGTTTGAGTTCTTTAACATAAGATAGCAAATTGGGGTGGTTGCCTTCAAGCACAGCTTCTTCAGGTGTCCAATAACTGATGATTTCACCCACACCGTTTAAACGTGGCACAGGTTGCGGGGCTTCGCCACCCACGCCCAGTAACACACCCTTGACCTTGCCTTTTACCTCCAACAAATCCGTTAGGCGCGGTGCGCTACGGTGCGGCATTTCATCAAAATCAGAGATGAACACCAAGTTAAGTTTCCGTTTTTGCGCTTCTTTAATACCACCCAGCATGGCGCGAATGATCCACGAATCCCCAATCCAGCGCATGCGGCTATCCAGCCTTGCCACTACTTGCTCAATGGCGGGAAAATGCTGGCAGATTTCCAGCGGCTCAAATAGTACAACGGTTTCATCGCCAGCAAATAAGCCTACTGAAACGCGTGAACCACATGCTAGCTGGCTCATACTACTGCGTACAGCGTGCTTGGCAAGTTCCAGCCGTGCACTGTGCGGTTTGGGGTAATCCACGTCACGCACGTTCATACTTTCGCTAATATCAATCACATACAGTGTATCTTGCACGGAACTTTGCTGCTGCGTGACAGGGTTAAACCACACTGGTAACAACAACAAAGCCGCCAACACATAAAATAAGGAGCCGTTTTGCCAAGCGTGACGCGCGCCGAGCAAAAAGCGTTTCCACCAAAAGACAAATTTATGCAACATAGGGGTTTACGGAAGTCCCCGCCGCGCATTGTCTCTCATCATCGCGGTACCATTGCGTTTGAAAGGCTGTAGAGTCACGCCATCTGTTTCTGCTTTCCATGCCATCGTGCGTCGTTCTGGACTACGCCTGTCTAACAACTCCAAGTTATAGCGCGCATCATAAAGCTCTGGTTTTAGCCGTATCGCGCCTTTGTAAGCCTCACGTGCCAACTCGATTTGCGCAACAGCTTGCTGATGAGCACCTCCTGCTTCGATATTGGCTGATTTCATAGCCAGGCCAAAATAAAGATTGCCTAAAGCATATTTGGCACGCGCACGAATTTCTGAGTCATTTGAGGCCTCAGCATATGTGAACGCCCGCGCCGCAAGTTGTGGCTTGTTATCTGCCGCCTGCAAATAGCCAATGCCGTATGCCTGCCAATGATCGCTCGGGTTCACTGTATGTTTTGCTAAACTACGATTAACAAGTGCTACATTTCCTGCCAGCGCTTCTCTCCATGCATAACCCTGCCAAAAAGCAAGTGCAAAAAATACCAAGGTAAACACGGCTAATATTCTGGCGGCATAACGCAGAAAAAACAACTTAATGCGCATGATGCGGCCTCCAAAACTGAATTTCTGATTTCTTTAGCCAAAACATCGCGGCCAAAAGCATCAGGGTGAGTATGTAAAAATATTGCCCAAAATCCTGACGCGGCAATCGATATTCATAACGGGTCGGTTTGTTGGTGGCGTGCGAAACGGCAGCAATCGCGCTGTTAAAACCCTCTTCGCTATCGACCTCAAACGCTTGGTATGGCACGCCCAACTGCCCGAAGACTTCATGCATACTGGCTGATTGTTTGCGCGCGGCATAATCTTTGTCGGCTTGGGTAATATATTCGTTATCACCCGCAATGACAGAGTCTAAAATGCTCAACTCACGCTCGCCACGCACGTAAATCCACATTAGTTGCGCACGTTGGCGGGCAAAAGCCTGTTTGAGAATTTGCTGATCTTCTTCCTCAATTAAGGCGTCGCCGTCTGATACCAGCAAAATCAAGCGTGTGGCGGTGTGAGGTCTTCCTTCAAAATAATCTAATGCCAAGCCCAAAGCTCGCCCTAGTGCGGTAAAACCGGTGCTTTGACTTTGTGCACTTAAGAGTGCGGCTTCTGGCAGGGCGCGGTCAGATGACAACGGTGCAACGCTAATCGGCGCAGCATTAAACACCACCAAACCAAAAGTATCTGCTGGGCGTGCTTGCATAAATTTGAGTAGAACAGCACGAGAGGCCTCGATTTTGCTTAAAAAATGCGCATCCGATTCATGCGCTTCTGCAGCTTGGCGATTGTAATCGCGCCCTTTTAAACCTTCGGACATACTACCGCTTCTGTCCAACACGACCACGATTTCCGCGCCTTCGCCGATTTTACTGGTAACTCCACCTTCGCGATATGGCGCAGCGGCAGCGATAATCAGGCATACTAATGCTAAACTTGCCAAGCCACGCGCTGCCCATTGCAATAACCGAGAAGCGCGATCTTGCGGCCAATCCTGCAAACTGGGAAATGGAAATCTTTTAATGCCATGCGTCAGTAAAGGCAACAACGCTAACGGCAACAGCCATAATATTTCTGGTTTGAACCAATGAAACTGACTCATCTCACCCTGCCCTATCGTTTGGTTTTACGCGCCATGCGTTCTGCCAACGCAGCACGTTTAAGCCAATCTTGTACTGATCCGGCAGAAATATTTCGCGTAATCCCGCTATATGTACCCTGCCAAGAGGCTGCGAAAAAGTCGCGAATTTTCACTTGCTCGCTTTGTAAATACGGTGCAGTTTCAAACAATTTGCCCAAGGTTTGGGGATACAAACTTTGCCCTGCAGCAAGATTTAGCGCGTGGTGTACTTGTTGTAATTCCTGCTGGCTTAAAACTTGCGCATTTTCTAGCTTAAATTGACGTGATAAGCGTGTAAGCGGACCGGGTTGAAACGGCAAAATTGGTAACTTATCCAGCACCCAAGCCCATGTTAAACCCGTTAACAGAGCAAGGGCTGCAAAAATAATCGCCCAAGTTTTTGGTGTGACTTCGTCAAGATGCAACGGCGGCAAATTAGGGCGCGGCTGTTCATTTTCTATAGTTCTAGGCAATACTGCAGAATAATAAAATGTTTGTGCTGGAATCTGAATCGTTTGTGGATTTTTGCCCACGGTTTTAATGGCAATTTCTGGTAATTTGATTGGTTGAGTAAATTCCACTGTGCCAAATAACTGCCACGTTAAATCCAGCACGGTTTTACCGTGTTGCTCGCTCACTTTTAAGGTTTGCAAATCCAGCCAAGAAGCCGCACGACCTTCCAATGGCAGGCTTTCCATATCAATTTGTGCATTTGGGAGTGGAACTTCCACTCGCATATGCAAGGTGTCTCCAAGCGTATAGCCACTATCGCGCATACTCACTTTAACTGGCAAGTTTGCCCATGCAAGCTGACAAAAAAATAGTAGTACAAAAAAGAGCCATCGCATCATGCCATGCGCTCCATAAAATAGCGTGTGAGTTGCGCATTTTCAAATTCGCCATGTACCAACAGCGGTTTGCAACCGTATGTGCGGCAAGTCGCGTCAATTTGCCCCCAATGCGCTAGCCGTGCATTTCGCACTTTTTCAATGAGCCCGTTACGCATCCATACAAAGCGTGTAGCCCCAGTTTCGGCATCTTGCAAGGTGGCAATGCCGCTTGTCGGCATGGCATCGTATTCGGCCGGGTCACGTAGCACCAACGGCACCACATCGTGATGACGCAAGGTCTTAAGCAAGGCTTTAAGTTTGCCGGCCTCCCAGCGAAAATCCGACACCACAAACACTAAGCTACGTCGTTTGGAAAGCTGCGCTGCCACTTGTAGCAAGCCATCGGCATTTTCACCACTGGGCGCAATTTGCGCAAAATGTTGCTTCACCCACCAGTACGCCGAGCGGTTCATGCGCGGCGGCAATACACCATTTTTTAGAATATTTTGGTTGGCTAAATACACACCAAAGGCATCACCAGAACGGTAAGCAGAAAGTGCCAGTTGTGCGCTAATGTCTTGTGCCACCGCCATGCGGTTTGATCGACCGACATATGCCATTGAGGCAGATGCGTCCACCAGCACAATGACATTCAGCGCAGTATTAAGATAAAAATCACGTACCCACAGCCGCTCAAACGGATCGCGCAAGCTGGTACGCAAATCCAGCCGACGCGGGTCGGGATGATCGCGCAACAGCACTAAGGCGCGTAGTTGGTCACCCATACCAGCTGATTGTCCGCGTTTGCTGCCCGGCTGATTACCGGCAGGCTTCCAGCGGATACGATAGTGAATCAAAGACTGCATCGCTTAAGGCGTTGGCACGTGTTGCAGCACCGCTTGGGTGAACGCTCGCGCCAGCCAGCCACGTTGTAATTCATAAATCGGTGTGAAGAACAAACGGTGCGCCACCACTTCATGTAGCACAGCGGCAATATCTTGAGGAGCCAAATAATCGCGCCCATCCAGCCAAGCCGCTACTTTAGCCGCACGCACCAGCATACTGCTACCACGCGGCCCCATGCCGGCCAGCATCAGTTCGTCCATTTCTACATCGGGCAATTGAATGCCGTAATCTTGCGGGCGATGTGTGGCTTTGCGAATATGTTCGACAAAATCTTGCACCGCTACATTGGCCTGCACCGAATCTTGAATCTGCGGCGCAAATTCGGTCAATGCTTTATGGTGCAAACGGTCTGGCGTAATTTGGGCAATCAGTTTATCGGTGTCATGAAAGCGCGTTTCAAAGGTCAAGGCTTTATGCACGGCACTATCTTCCACCGGTGCTACTTCAATTTCCATCAAAAAACGGTCACGCGCCGCGCCTGGCAACTCAAAAGTTTCTTCTTTTTCCACCGCGTTGCGGTCGGCAAACACTTGCAAATATGGAAAGCGATATTCACGGTTAAATGCGGTAATGCTGCGCTCTGCCATCACCCGCAACAATAGCGAATGCACTTGCGGGCGCGCACGATTGACTTCGTTAAAAAAGAAAACGGACAAATCTTCGCCGTGCATCAGCAATGGGCCGGGGTCAACTTTGGGTTTGCCCTCAGAATCAATATACGTGTGGTAAATTAAATCTTGCGGCATTAAATCAATGGTGCCTTCAATGCGCTGATAACCACCGCCGATACCGCGCGTTGCCGCCCGTAGCAGCGTCGTTTTACCAACACCCACATTACCTTCAAGCAACACATGGCCGCGCGCAAAAATGGCGATGAGCAAGCTGCGAATTGCTGGTTGCAAGCCTAAAATAATGCCGTTGAGTTCTGCTTCTAAGGTCATTGCGCGGTCGCGCCAATCTTGTAATTGTTGTTGATTATTTGCCGCCATAGGCCACACTTTGGTGTAAAAATAGACTTACTAGTAAACCAGAAAACGGCTAGTTTTTGATAGGGAGTTTTTCCCGAAATCGGGATGTATTTGCTGCATTTATGGCAGAAAAGCCGCATAAATTTTAAACGGTTTAGGCACATATTATCATAGCAAATCTTTTCACCTGCCCGCTAAGCCAGTCTGCATGGAGCTCGCAGAGGCATCAAAATCTCTCGGGCGAATTTTAGCGAGAAATTGGCCTAAAACTGCCGCAATTTTCAGTTAGGTTTTAAGCGGTCAATGATGCTGAAATTTTTCACCAACACAATCTCGCACGCGCCATCGCCGCTATCGTTTCGCACGCGCGAAGTTACCCAAATACGTTCGTCCTCGTCCTTCACATCGGTAAGGTAACCTTCCAAGCTTACGATGTCGCCGACTCGCATATTTTTTAGGCGGCTTGCTATTTGCTCATTGTCCGGCACGATATGCAAGTTAGTACTGTAACCTTCGATTTCACCGCGCGAAATAGGAAATTCATTGACCTTCCAGAAATAAAATCGTCTGTTTTGCATGATATACACTTTGCTTACCACATCGGGGTCGGACATCTTTTTCCAACCAATCACAATATCCATCGGCGCAATGTCAGATTTGTTGTCATCGTGATATTCGCGTGTAGATAGCACCATGCCGCGAATCAATATCTTGTCGGTAAAGCCTAACTGATAATTATTTTTCTGAACCCAAGAAAAATCCGTGATGGAATGTTGTTCCGGCTCTTCATCCACATATATTTTTTTAGGTAACCAAGCAAAAAATTGGTTGAGTTGCTGGTTAAACTCGGGCAATACCCAATTTCTCTCGGTAATTATGGGGGTTTTTAATGGATTGATGTTGAAATCTGCCTCATCGGCTTGCAAAGGCAGCCCACAGGCACTAATGCTAGCGAGTATTAAATTGCGCACCCAGAATAAGCGCATGTTGGCTATCTTTATTGTTGGCGTTGAAACGGCCCGACACAACTGGATGTATCTTCTTTGTCGCACGACACGTACTGATTACCGGATGGGTGAAACATCACAAATTTTTTATATGTCTCGCCGGTGTTGTCTTCTACACTTTCACCGCAGTCTTTTCCACCGTTATCTTTCTCGATTTTAAGGTTAACTTCGTAATAACCTTGGGCAGAAGGTGTTTTTGTAATGGTGTAACTGGTGTTAGAAGTCTCTTCGCCACTGGTGATATGTCCAGTGTTTGCCGCGTCAAAAATATAGGTTTCCATGCAACTATTTTTGATATTTACCCATTCCCAGATGCCTTGTAAGGGATTTTTTTCTTCCGCTACCGCCGGGAACACGATAACTGCAAAAACAAATGGAACAACTGAAAAGAGTGTGTTTTTCATGGCAATCTCCCGTATGTTTTGCTTATGAGTGTCTAAAATGCAAAAAGTTCATGCATAAAATTCGTGCAATTTTTTTAACTCTTCTTTTGACCTGCTTGCCAAGCCAGTCTGCATGCGGCTTGCAGAGGCATAAAATTTTCTCGGGGGTTTAATGGCAATTAAAACAGTAAAAAATTTTAGTCAAAAATGAAATTTTGTTGAAACACTTTATCTTCGTTATCTTTTGCTTCTACCCATATCGTTTGCACAACTTGCTGCGTGCTAAACAAAAAATAAGGGTCAGCACTAATACCCGGGCCAACCTCAATTTTCAGCAACTCCAAATCGCCGTTTTTGAAACTGAGATGGTTGATGTACCAAGCTTTAGCAAAATAGCCTTGCGCTGTGCGTTCAAAACCGGTTCGCATCGGGTGCTTGATATTAAAAGCAAACTGCGTGTTTTCTTGATGGCGTAATTTCATTTTACCGGCGCTTTCACGCAGTTGCGCTTCATCACTGTATCCGCCGCCGCCACAGCCGCCACCGGGCGTTCTGATATTCGCTTGCGCCATCCACAGGGTGCCCTCCTGAGTTTCGGCAATGACGCGAACAACGCTGTTTTTTTCTAGTCGAATACGCGTAGAGACTGAAAATTGCTGCGTATTTGACGCGGGAAAAAATGTAGCAGTATGCAAAATCGGGTTAGCATCAGTGAATAGGTAAATTTTCTGAATGATATGCGACGCGAAATCTGCCTTAAAGGCAAACGGCACTAGGCTAGCATCTTCAGCTTGCTCGGGCGCTTGAATGCTGATTTGTTCTTTTGCCTCTCGTACTTCGCGCCCGTTAAAAAATGCCTCATGAATGACTTTCCAGTTTTCTACAATGGGGGCAGCGTGAGCAAAACTGCTTTGAAGGAACAAAAAAAATGAGAATAGTGTCTTGACCATAAAAATAAAAAGGCCGAATTATCGGCCTTTGTCATCTTTTCAGTTAGTGAATCACCACACCCCAAGGGAATTTGCCTACAGATATATCGGTGATTTTCTCGTTTTTCACCGTATCAATCACCGAAACCGAGCCACTGCGGCCATTAGCAACGTACAATTTTTTGCCATCGGGGGTCAGTGCCATATTCCAAGGACGTTGACCAACCGGGATGGTGGCAATCACTTTTTTGGCCTGCGCGTCAATCACCATCACGTTATGATCACCGCCATTACTGATATAAACACGGCTGCCATCTTGGTTGACTTTTACGCCGTTAGAGCGCAAACCAACAGGGATTTTTTCCAACACTTTCCAATCACCCACTGAAACAATTTCCACTAAATTTGCCGCCTCGTTGGCAATGTAAGCAAGTTTGCCATCTGGGCTAAAGCCGATGCCGCGCGGATGCTTGGTAGATTGAATTAAATGCACGGATTGATGCGTTGTTAAGTCAACCACATCCACATTGCCGCTTTCTTCATTACTGGCAAGCAACCATTTATTGTCGGGTGAAAATACGCAATGCTCAGGATTCTTGCCTTGCGTTTTGGCGGTGTGTACCAGTTTGGCGGTTTTAATATCTACAAATGAAATCGCGTTTTCTTCTTCCAAACACGCAGCCAAAGTGTTGCCATCAGGTGAAATATCAATGCCTTCCGGTTCATCACCAACTTTCACTAACTTTTCTTGCAAACCACTTTTCAAATTTACCACGGCGACTGCATTTTTGTCGCGTACCACGACATAAAGCTTCTCACCACTCGGATCCATTGCTACTGCCTGAATTTTCTTGCCGAACTTGCCCTTCTTCGGTAGCGTCCTTACTACTTTGTCAGTTGCGGTATCAATCACCGAAACTGTACCGTCTTTCTCATTCGGAACATAGGCAAGCGGTTCAGCTTGGGCATAAGCAGATAACATCACCAAACCTAGATTGACTAAAATGATTTTGAATTTAAATTTCATTGCGTACTCTCGTAAATAAAAAAATAAAAAAAGCTGAACGCCCAGTGGGCGCTCAGCTTAAGCCTTTGGAGTTTGCATACATTAAAAAAACAGTCCAAGTTTAAAAATGTGCACATGTCGACATATTAGAACTGCTGTTGATTATCGGCTATGAAAATTCTCCTATATAAATATAGGAATTTTTCCCAATATTATTACTAAGGAACAATCTCTGTTTTAGCAGGGTCATGTAGATAACGTGGCACCTGTATCAATTCACCATCACGCAACTCTGGCACTTTATGCACACGCACACTATTAACCCGAACCTTTCCGGTGCTTTCATCTAACCAAAAATCTATATCGTAGTATTCATCTTTGCTACCTTGCTTACGAAAGTCAGAACAGGCAAAAAACCCGCTTCCATCTTTCAACTTGCGTACTGGCTGATGTACTCCAACAAACTCCAGTGCAACCTTTTCACCGGTTTTATCATCTTTAAGTTGGTATAAACCTGCATGTTGACTACGCTCGGCTACAATATGCTCTTCTATGGCGGAAATCACTTCCCAACTACGTTTTTGTTCACTTTCACCTGGGTGTTCCGAGGCAGGAATCCACCACCATGGCTTAGGTTGACGTTTGACCAACGCCCATTTACCGTCTTGCTTTTTCGGAGCCTTATAAATGCGGACATCGTATAAACTCAATTCCCCATTTTTCGGTTTTATCCAAAAATCTATCAGGTATTTTTTGTCTTTATCTTGCGCGTGATTAAATACCACTTCCGGGAAAAATCCGTATCCATGCAACGTCCGCATAAAATCAATTTTTTCGTAAGTCAGTGCAAGTTTTTCACCGGTCGGTGCATCATAAAAAGCATATTTTCCGTCATTTTTATGCATTTCTGTTTGGATGTGTTTATCCAACCATTGCTTCACATCTTCCACGCTGTATTTACCCATATCATCGGCCGTTTGGGTGGTTTCACCCGCAGCAAAGTGGTCTTTAGCGCGCGCAAGGTTGCCTTGCGGGTCATTGTTGAATTCCTTTTTAGCATACATGGACGCCCACAGTTTGCCAAGCTTTCATTTGATGATTTTGAGTTGGTAAAGATTGCAGCCATACATCCGGATTTTATATGAAGCTCATCGCTTCTATCCCTGATGGAATATGCTGAGTAG